>VFQQ010000234.1_pt1 | contig 133796 bp, 141 predicted proteins | sample 3512341 | NCBI WGS metagenome assembly VFQQ01 (sample SAMN10412373, study PRJNA504923) | tailings metagenome | isolation source: Relicate 2 Philex TSF1 revegetated site | place: Philippines: Tuba, Benguet | collected 2017-08-29 | reverse complement strand
GATCGGCGCCAAGCTCGCCTGCCCGGACCGCCGCGTCCTGTCGATCAGCGGCGATGCCGGCTTCATGATGAACTTCCAGGACATGGAGACCGCCGCCCGGCTCGGCCTCAACATCGTGGCCATGGTCTGGGTCGACAACGAATACGGCCTGATCAAGTGGAAGCAACAGAACCAGTTCGGCGGCAAGCATTCCGATCTCGCCTTCACCAATCCCGATTTCGAGCTGCTGGCCAAGGCCTTCGGCATCTGGGGCAAGACGATCAGAAAGCCGGGCGAGCTGAAGCCCGCCCTGGAGAAGGCATTCCAGCAGAAGGGTCCCGCGATCATCGCCGTGCCGGTGGACTATGCCGAGAACCGCAAGCTGACGAAGCGGCTGGGCGAACTGCAGCTCGACGTCCAGCTCTGAGGCGCGAGGGGGGCTGCCGCCCCCCTCTCACATCTTCAGGTCGTAGCCGCGCTCGCCATGCGCAGTGACGTCGAGGCCCTCGTATTCCTGTTCGGGGTCGACCCGGATGCCGCCGATCAGGGCGCCGATCAGCCTGAGGAGCCCCCAGGTGGCGAACGCCGACCAGAGCCCCGCGACCGCGAGGCCGACCGCCTGCCAGAGCAGCTGCTCGCCGAAGCCGCGCTCGGCGAGCGCATAGCCCGTGCCGCCGAGCGACGGCAGCGCAAAGACCGCGAGCAGCAGCGTGCCCATGGCCCCGCCTACGCCGTGCACGGCGAAGACGTCGAGGGAATCGTCGATGCCGAGCCGGCGCTTCATCGCCGCGGTCATCTCGTAGCAGACCGCGCCCGCCAGCACGCCGATCGGCAGCGCCGCCCAGGCGGCGATATAGCCGGCGGCCGGGGTCACCGTCGCGAGGCCGGCGATGGTGCCGGTGGCGAGGCCGATGGAACTGGCCTTGCCGTGGCGGGACCATTCGATCGCCATCCAGGTGAGGCCGGCCACGGCGGCCGCCATATGGGTCGAGAGGATCGCCATGCCCGCCCCGCCGCCGGCCGAGAGCGCGCTGCCGCCGTTGAAGCCGAACCAGCCGACCCAGAGCATGCCGGCGCCCGCCACCGTCATGCCCGGGTTGTGGGGGAGCGCCACTTCGAGCGGGAAGCCCTTGCGGGGGCGGAGCATGACGGCGCAGACCACCGCCGCCGCGCCGGCCGTCGCATGGACCACGATCCCGCCGGCGAAGTCCATCACGCCGCGGGCGGCGAGCCAGCCCTCGCCCCAGAGCCAGTGGCAGACCGGGGCATAGACCAGCAGCATCCAGAGCGTGCTGAACAGCGCCACGGCGGCGAAGCGGATGCGCTCGGCATAGGCGCCGACGATGAGGGCCGGGGTGATGACGGCGAAGGTCATCTGGAAGGCGACATGGACCGACAGCGGCAGGTCGCCCTTCACCGCATCCGGCGTCACCCCGGAAAGGAACCAGAAGCCGGTACCGAACAGCCCGCCCGTTCCCGTGCCGTCCCCGAAGGCGAGGCCGTAGCCGGCGACGAACCAGCCGAGCGAGGCGAGGCAGGCGATCGCGGCGCAGTGCATCAGGACCGAGAGCACGTTCCGCGCGTGCACCAGGCCCGCATAGAAGAGCGACAGGCCCGGCAGGGTCATGAACAGGACCAGCGCCGTCGCCGTCAGGACCCAGGCGGTGGCCGCCGCATCGGGCCCCGCCGCCGCCAGGGCGGGCAGCGGCGCCAGGACGAGGCCGGCCGCCAGGACAAGTGCTGAAAACATCCGCAATCCCCCCACGATCGCCCCCGTCTTCGGCAACGGTGGGCGGCGGAGGTTAGACCGGCGCCCGCAAAAAGGGCAAACCGAAGATCCGCCGGTCGATTCGCGGGCAGTTCAGAGCGCCGTCTCCCCCGCCTCGCCGGTGCGGATACGCACGGCCTGGGACAGTTCGTAGACGAAGAGCTTGCCGTCGCCGATCTGCCCGGTATGGGCGCGTTCGCGGATCGCCTCCACCACGCGGTCGACGATGGCGTCGGACACGCCGACCTCGATCTTCAGCTTCGGCAGGTAGGAGACGGCGTATTCGGCGCCGCGATAGATCTCGGTATGGCCGCGCTGGCGGCCGAAGCCGCGCACTTCCGAGACCGTCATCCCGTGCACGCCGAGCCCCAGGAGCGCCTCGCGCACCTCGTCGAGCTTGTAGGGCTTGATGATGGCGACAATGTACTTCATCGCTTGTCCCCTTGGGGTTCCTCTGAGATGACCTGCGGGTCGGTGCGGAAGCGCCGCTGGTCGGTTTCGCGCCGGCGCGGCCGCTCGACCTTGGCCAGTTCGGCATTCACCGCGGTGCAGGAGAAGGTGGCGCGGACCGGCTGGATCAGGTCGCAGTCCCCGGTCAGGTCCTGGCGGACGAGCTGGGGGTTCGAGCAGGCGGAGGCCACCTTCTCGCGCAGCTTCGCCTCGGTCGTGGTGTTGGAACTGTAGCAGACCGCGACCTGGAGCGGCTGCGCTCGGACGCCGGAGGGCAGGATCACCTGCGGCGGGGTGGTGAAGAAGGGCTGCTCGATCCGCTCCGCGCAGGCGCCGGCGAGGAGCGCCAGAGCCGAGACGGCAAGGATTCGCCCCAGGCGGGCCGGTGCGGACGGAACAGTCATGCCGCCATCCTTGCCAAGCCCGCGCGGCCGACGCAAGCACTCCACAGCCCGGCAGAATCGAGTATACAGGCGCCTTTCCGGCGGCCGGTCCCGCCGCCGGCCCCCCACAGCCGAACCACCGGACGGCCGCCAATGCAGGATACGGTCCTCATCATCGATTTCGGATCCCAGGTGACGCAGCTGATCGCCCGGCGCATCCGCGAGGCCGGCGTCTATTCCGAGATCCACCCCTACAACAAGGCGGAAGCGGCGATCGAGCGCCTCAAGCCGAAGGCGATCATCCTGTCCGGCGGCCCGGCTTCCGTGACCGAAGCCGATACGCCCCGGGCGCCGCAGAAAGTGTTCGAGCTCGGCGTCCCCGTGCTCGGCATCTGCTATGGCCAGCAGACCATGTGCGCGCAGCTGGGCGGCGTGGTGGAGCCCAGCAGCACGCATCGCGAGTTCGGCCGCGCCATGGTGCAGGTGAAGAGCGAGTGCAGCCTGTTCGAGGGCGTCTGGGCGCCGGGCAGCGAACACGAAGTGTGGATGAGCCACGGCGACCGGGTGACCCGGCTGCCCGAGGGGTTCCGGGTCTATGGCGTCAGCGAGAACGCGCCCTTCGCGGTGGCGGCCGACGAGACGCGCCGGTTCTACAGCCTGATGTTCCACCCGGAGGTGGTACACACGCCGGACGGGGCGAAACTCCTCGGCAATTTCGTGCACAGGATCGCCGGCCTCAAAGGCGACTGGACCATGGCGGCGTTCAGGAAACGCGCCATCGAGGCGATCCGGGCCCAGGTGGGAACCGGCCGGGTGATCTGCGGCCTTTCCGGCGGGGTGGACAGTTCGGTGGTCGCCGTGCTGCTGCATGAGGCGATCGGCCAGCAGCTCACCTGCGTCTTCGTCGATCACGGCCTGCTCCGTGCCGGCGAGGCCGAGCAGGTGGTGGACCTGTTCCGCGGCCGCTTCAACATCCACCTGGTGCATGCGGATGCGAGCGAGCTGTTCCTCGGCAAGCTCGCCGGCGTCAGCGACCCCGAGCAGAAGCGGAAAATCATCGGCGCCACCTTCATCGACGTGTTCGATGCGGAGGCGAAGAAGGTCGGCGGGGCCGATTTCCTGGCCCAGGGGACGCTGTACCCCGACGTGATCGAGAGCATCTCGCCCTCCGGCGGGCCCTCGGTGACCATCAAGTCGCACCACAATGTGGGCGGCCTGCCTGAGCGCATGCATATGAAGCTGGTGGAGCCGCTCCGCGAGCTCTTCAAGGACGAGGTGCGCGTCTTGGGGCGCGAGCTCGGCCTTCCCGAGGAGATGGTGGGCCGACACCCCTTCCCCGGTCCCGGCCTCGCCATCCGCATTCCGGGCGACATCACCAAGGAGAAGGCCGACCTGCTCCGGAAGGTGGACACCGTCTATCTCGACGAGATCCGGAAAGCGGGCCTCTATGACAAGATCTGGCAGGCCTTTGCCGTGCTGCTGCCGGTGCGCACCGTGGGCGTGATGGGCGACGGGCGGACCTACGACTATGCCTGCGCGCTCCGCGCCGTGACCTCGACCGACGGCATGACCGCCGACTACTACCCCTTCGAGCACAGCTTCCTCGGCCGAGTGGCCACCCGCATCATCAACGAGGTGCAGGGCGTGAACCGCGTGACCTACGACATCACCTCGAAGCCGCCGGGGACGATCGAGTGGGAGTGAGAGGCCGGCGGTCGCCGGTTCCAGGAGGCGGGTCACGACGGCCAGGGCGGACAAATCTGGCCGCTTGAGACGCCCGCGGCCAAAAATGGCCGCTTCACCGGAAGCACGCCCGGACATTTCTGGCCGCTGCATCACCGTGCCAGCAAGCGGGGCGGACAAAACTGGCCGCTTGAAGAGACGCGTGGCCATTTTTGGCCGCCTCGATAGTGGCCGGCCATATCTGGCCGCTTGTCGGGGGGTGGACATTTCTGTCCGCGGGATCGGTGCCCTTTCCCGCCTCGATGCAAATTTGCATGATCAAATGACCTCATGGGCGACAAGATTCGATACTAAATATTTGATTTTAATGACAAATTTCTCTCGCAAGGGGTCTAGTGCCCCTGGGATCGTGTCCCCTGGCGTGGCGCCGCAGGTCTCGCCTAGCGTGCTGGGGCTATCGGAATAGCCTTGGGAGCGCAGCGCCTTACGCGCCACCCGCACCGATGGCAACAAGGGCACGCATCTATGCGGGCTACAGAAGTCAGTAGCTGTGCGCACACATGGTTTCGGCGACTGAAATCCGCCCGCTCGACAATTTCATTGGCTCGCGACCGATATGCAACGTGGCTGAATTGGTACAAAGGCGTCTGACTGTGAGAAACAAAGTCACTCTCGAATGAGCGCCGCGGCACATGAGCTCGGCAGTCGGTCAAGGGGCGGCACACTCCACACTGCAAGCATCTAAATCAGATCGGGAATCGCATCCGGGATGGAAAACAGCGACTGAGCGGAACCGGTTCAGCCGACCGACTTACAACTTTTGATGATCTGCGCGACAGAAAGACCTAAGCTTGCGCACAGCCTCTACGGGGCGAAATGGGAGGCCATATGACGAGCCTAGTGTTTGTTCATGGGGTCAACACTCGCAGTACCGAAGCCTATCGCGCTGAGGTCGCGATTCGAGACCAATTGTTCCGAGACGTGGCGCTCGGGGGCAATGGAACCATCATCAACTCCTCCTGGGGCGATCTGGTACTAACATGGCGTTGGAGTCAGGCTTCCTTGCCCACACCCATGGACTTCGAGCAGGATAAGGCTTTCGCTCTCGGACCGCGGCAAGGCCCCGGAGCCGGTACTCCAAGCAGCCGCGTGGCGGCGTTTGCCGCGAGGGCGCCGCACGAAGCCATTGATGAACTCTTTGTTCAACTGGTCGAGACAGCTCTGCTGGAAAAGAGATCCCTCACGGCAGCCGAGCTTGGCGACTTTGTGGCCGCCAGTGCTTATCTGAGCAAGCTCGATGACGGTGAGCCTCTGCCACCATTTGCAGCCCAGAGTGACGAGCTTTTTGCGAAGGAGCTACGCGCGAAGCTCAGCGGCGGCGACGCCGGCTATGGGCTTGTCGATCCTCTGAAAAATCTCGTAAAGGGCTTTGCCGACCGGATCGGCAATGCGGCCTCTGGCGCCGTGCTGGATCTTGTACGGGGCGGGCTGAACGAAAGGTTCGGGCGCTTCCTGGGCGACGTCTTCACATATCTGCAGGATGGTGGAGCGAATCGCGAGAAAATCCGAGAGGAGGTCACAGCCAAGCTGCGAGCCGGCGCCGCTGCCGGAGAGAAGCTGGTCGTCGTGGGCCACAGCATGGGCGGTGTTATCCTCTATGACCTCCTCAGCGATCCGAAAAGGCCACTGGGGGATTTGCATATTCACCTGCTGGTGACGGTTGGTTCGCAGGTCGGCGTCTTCGAGGAAATGAAGCTCTTCAGCAGCAGTTTGCCCGCGTACAGCGCTGCGAATCAGAACCGTGTCCCTCCTCTGAGCAGTGTCAGCCGGTGGCTCAACGTCTATGACCCCGTTGATCCGCTTAGCTTCCGCTGCAGCGGCATCTTCGAAGGAGTGGAAGATTTCGTGTTCAGCTCCACGACTTCTTTGCTGGACGCCCACAGCGCGTATTTCAAGCGCCCGCGCTTCTTCGCGCGTCTCGCTCGGCGCCTGCAGCCGTGACCCGCGTCTTCGAACGGCCGACTTCGGGCGGTCACGTTACGCATGCTCTGGTTCTGGGAGTTGGAGCCTACCCCTTTGCCCAGAACCCTTTGGATCCGGTACCCGAGCTGCGCGCCGTCCCCGAAAATGTAAGCTCGGCGACAAGTGCAGTCCTCTTCACGGACTGGCTGATCCGCAACGCCGATCGGATTGAGCCACCGATTGCCAGTATCGATCTCCTGCTTTGCGCTGTACCGCCGGGCCAGCCGCGGACAGAGATCTCAACCTATATTTGGCAGGGCCGCGTACCGGCGCCCGCGGGGGCAATCGATCCGCGGGCTGATGCTCAGGTGAGCCCGCCTACGTCTAGCGCGTTGTCGATTGCCGGGGCGGCATGGATCTCCGCGTTGAAAGCAGTGCCCGGATCGCATGCCCTCTTCTACGGCTGTGGTCATGGCACCAACCTGCCAGGCAAGTCCATGCTCCTTCTGCAGGATCTGAATGCAAATCCAGGAGATCCGTGGGGCCCGCACTTCGACGTTTCACATCACGCTCTCGCGCTCGACCAACTTCCCGAGATCGGCCGCGCCACATTGTTTCTGGATGCCTGCGCCGAACACCTAGACGTCTTGCGTCGTATGCCGCCCGGCAATGGCGTGCGGTTCCTTAATCACTTCGCTGAAAGAGAGGGAGATCGGAAGGTCTATGCTCTCGCCGCCGCAGCGGCACCGTCTCTCACCTTTGAGGGCGCAGTTGCAGGCTCGCACGGCGTCAAAGCGGGACGGTTCACCCAATGCCTGATGCAGGCCTTGGACGGAGCTGCGGTTCGTCTGATGGACGGCATGGGCCGATGGGGCGTACCCCCGGAGGCACTGAAGCAGACGGTCGCCCAGCTCTACCGACTCCGCGATGACTGGAGAACCGAGCCGCCCTTACGGCCGGAGGTACTTGAGGATCCGGTCGATGCTTGGTCCATCGTTACGCCCTCGCGACCGATCATGGTACCCCTGTGCGTCAACGTTCAGCCGGAGTCTGAAACGCCCGCCTGGTCCCTCTCGCTCTTCGATCACGAAGTGCCTGCATCAGGCGTCTGTCTCCATCATCGGCCGTCGGGAGCGTTCGCCCGATGGGTCGTGCAGGTTCCGGTCGCCACCAAGCGTTACGCATTGGTTGCCCAGCGAGCAGCCCCAGAGCTGGATCGCATATTGCCGGTTTTGCCGACGCAAGCCCTCTTTAACCTACGAGTGTCCCAGTGAGCCGCCGGACCCTGAACGTCGAACTCGACGAGGCGGCTCGCCTAAAGATCTTCGGCAGAGATGGCGATGAGTACGTGAGCGCGTTCGGCATGCCTGGGACCAACACCATCGTCCTGCCGGATGACGCCGGCTTCGAACAGGCCTTCGTCAATGTCGAACCCCTGGCCGGCGCTTCTTGGACCCAGGTCATCGACTTCAAAGATCAGCCGGTCGCGTCGATTGCTGGGAAGTCCGCTTTCTCAGTGCGATGGCCCGTCCCCATGCGAGAAGCCCTCGCACTGGCGAAGCCCCTGCCTCTGGCCGATCGTAACCCTCGGACAACTTCCTTCGGCATCGAAGATCGTTCCTCGACGCCACCACTTGCGCCCTTCTTTTGGACTGAAATGACACCGGAGCTTGCCAGCGTTCAGTCAACTCTCATTTCGACGGCTGAGTTTTCTGATGAGGACCCTCGCCGCTCGCTATCCAATCGCTTGTTTAGCTTCGGCCTATCAACGGACCTGAAACCTTACGATTACGGCGGGTGGCGCGCCTTCGAAGGACCTTGGGAGCTACAAATTTCCGAGCACGAGGGTCGAGTTCGGATCGCGATCCCGCGCAGTGAGGCGGGGCCGGGCATTCCGCCGGAGGCTGGATTCCGTGTTCGCGCGACGCTTGCAGTGCAACGCGACTTCGTCCAGCGATTTCTTCTGCCCTTTTACGGTGGCGGCGTCGGAATCGAGCTGTTCTCCGACGGCGCCGCCTCCCCACGCTGTGACGTTCGTCCTATCGATCCGGACCGCTACGCCTTGCAACAGGCACTGGAAGCTGGGACGGAGGAAGAAGGCCGTCTTGTCTGGACGCAGTTTTCTGCCGTGCATGATGCGGAGCGGTTCGTCCGCGATGACAGTTTCAACGATCCCTGGACGGTCCTGCTTGTGCTGCTCGCCCATGATCGGTTCCGCAGCGTCGCGCTGGCTCGGCCCGAGGACTGGTGCGACGCAATGGCGAGCCGATTCGCTTGGATCTCCGATTTCCTGATTCTCCAGGCACACTATGCGCTTAAGAATCGTGGCAGGATGGACAGTGCGCTCTCCCTACTCCGCCGCGCCCGGAAAATCGGAGCGCCATACTTCTCGGCATCCAATCGTCTCCTGATGCGGCTGCTCTCATCGCTCGCAGGTACGGAGAGTTCAGGTTCGGTGGCTCTCCGAGCACAAGCCGAGATGGCGCGCTGGTGGCGAGTCCTGGACAATCAGACTTCGGCGGGCGTCTTGTTCTCCTGGCGTATGGACAATGGTCGCCGCACGCAGGGCGTTCTCGACAAACGGTACACTGCGGTCATCGTGCAGGGCGCGATGTCCGATGGCAGCATGCGCCTTTTAGCGAACAACGCGACATTCACTCCGTCGGGATCCACGCCAAAAAACAAGGAGCATGTAGGTAGCGACGTGAGCGGCGAGGAAGCGGCTTCCGTCGCTCAGCCCATCCTTCAGATCACTGTGGATCCGACGACAACCTCCGACCAGGTGAAACTGAATTCGGCACTCCACGCTATTGTCTCTGAGGACCCATCTCTGGTGGTGTACGCGGAGCCAAATTCGGCCGTGCGAATCCTCAAAGGCTTAAGCGAGCGGCAGCTCAGGGAGAAAGCCGAAACGCTGCGCCGCTCCTATGCAGTGAACGCACGCTTCGGCGCACCGCAGGTCATCTATCTGGAGACCATAAGTCGGACTGTGGAGATTCAGTACGTCCATAAGCGACAGACTGCTGGGTTTGGGCAGTTCGCCCGCGTCAAAATCCTCTTTGAACCAGGCGGGATAGGGTCAGGATTCCAGTTCATCTCCAGTGCTGCAGGCAGCGCTGTGCCGAAGGCATTCATCCCGGCAGTAGAGGCAGGCCTGAGGTCAGCCAGCGAGAGGGGTCTGTTGGCTGGCTATCCACTCACCGACTTTAAGGCAACACTCCTAGACGGCGCTTATCACGACGTCGATTCCTCCGAGCGAGCGTTCGAGATAGCGGCGCGAGGGGCTTTTGCGGAGCTGCGGAATCGCGGCGCGCCCCGACTCATTGAGCCAATAATGAAAATCGAGGTGCTCACGCCTAGCGAATTCCTGGCGCCGATCATGGAACTTCTGAGCAGGCGTCGGGGTCAAATTCTGGGACTGTGGGCGCATCGCGGTTTCGAGGTTCTGACAGGATCCGCGCCATTGGCCAGATTGCTCGGCTATGAAGCGGAGTTGGCGGCTCTGTCCCAAGGACGCGTTCAGGTTTCTCTGAGGTATGATCACTATGAAGCCGCGCCTCCAGAGCTCAGCGAAGAGCGGGGAGACGCTTCCGCCTAGCTATCTGACGCCAGGGCTCTGCAGGGATCTCCGCGTTTCGATTTCCCGATTGTGTGCCCCTTTTGCGACTGCCGAACGGGCGTACGGAGCTGGCATTCGGCTGGTTAGTTGCGCCAACACAGCTGCGCTGCCTGTCCCGGAAGAACGCCTCTAGAATCCGTCGCCGATGAAGCGGGAGAAGGACTCGGTCAGCCTCGTAACGCTCGATTGTAGCCGGGTCCCAGCCAACCAGCTCCGCGAGCCGCTTTCTGGTCAATCGCAAGCGGGTGGCGCGGGTTCTGCGGGAAGACAACCTCTTGTGCCTGAGGAAGCCGCTGTTCAAGCCGCCGACCACCGACTCCCGCCACAGCTGGCGGGTCTGGCCCAACCTGGCGCGCCACCTGCGCCCCCTGGCGCCCAACCAACTCTGGGTGGCCGACATCACTTATGTCCGGCTGGGCGAGGCCTTCGTCTATCTGGCGGTGATCCTCGACGCCTTCAGCCGCAAGGTGGTGGGCTGGGCGCTCGCCGATCACCTGCGGGCCGAACTGGCCCTGGCGGCGCTGGAGATGGCGATGAAGAGCCGCGAGATCATCCCCGGTGGCCTGGTTCACCACACCGATCGCGGCGTCCAGTACGCCTGCGGCGACTATATCGAGCGCCTGCAGGCGGCCCAGATCCAGCCCTCCATGAGCCGGGCCGGCTGCCCCTACGACAACGCCATGGCCGAAAGCTTCATGAAGACCTTGAAGCATGAGGAGGTCGACGCCGCCGACTACAAGAACATCAACCACGCAAGGACCGCCATCGGCGACTTCATCGAGCTGGTGTACAACGCCCAAAGACTGCACTCCGCCCTCGACTATCTCTCGCCCATCGAGTTCGAAGAAAAGCCGAATTCATGGGCTGCTGCGCAGCAGCCCATGCAGAACCTCAACCAACACTGTCCCCTATAACCCTGCCTCAACGATCGGGGTCACTGCAGGAGCGTCTCCTTGGAAAATAATGGGACGCCATACTCAATAGGTGGCCGCTATCCCGCCACCACCGAAATCCGCCCGACCGCCCGCGATCGAGGCTTCTTCCGGATCACGATCTGCACGTCCTGATCGAGCGCCGTGAGGAACGTCATCAGCCGCTCCACCGAGAAGCCGTCGAGCTTGAAGTTCGCCAGCGCTGATACCTTCGGCTGGTTCACGCCGAACAGTTCGGCCGCAGCGGCCTGGGTCAGGCGGCGGCGCGCGATCACCTCTTTGACGGCATGCGCCAGGCGAAGCCGGGTCTGCCGCGCTTCCGCATCGGCATAGCCGAGGTCGGCGAACACGTTTCCGGCGCCGCGGTCGATCTCTTCTTCCTTCGACGTCTCAGTGTCTCGGCTTGGCATAACGCGCCTCGTAATCCCGTTGTGCGGCCTTCAATCGTCTCTCGATCAGATCCACATCGATCTGCGCGGTCCTGATGCCCTTCGGTGATTTCTTCTGGAAGGCGTGCAGCACGTGGACGACCTCCTTGAAGCGCACCGCGTAGACCGCGCGATAGGTATCCCCATCATGGTCTTCGACCAGTTCGAAATCAGCCCGAGCCCGTCCAAGGATTGATCACGGCGAGGCCGGCGGCCGTGAACGCGCTGGCGTCGCGGGACGCCACGGCGAAGCCGTGCACGGCGGCGATCGCAGCGATATAGCCGTCCGGCGTGGGGAAACCTTTTCCGGCTGCCCGCGCCTTCACCGCCAGATCGGCATAGCGGCGGGCTGCGGCAGTATCGAAGGGCAGAACCCGATCCGCGAACAGCACCAGTACGCCGTCGAGCGTGGCGGAGAGCCTGTCTTTGCGCTTTCCTTTCGCAAGGACGCCGATCCCGAACATCAGCTCGGCGATGGAGACGCTCGAGAGATAAAGGGTCTCCGCCGCCTGTGCGTCGAGCCAGTCACCGACGGCCGGATCTCGTCCAGGCCTCATGGCTTCCGATACGACGTTGGTGTCGAGCAGGATCATCCGAGATCGAATGGTTCGGCGGGCTTTTTGTCCAGCGCCTGATCGAGGGCTTCGACATCCGCGTCGGTCAGTCCGATCTTCCGGCTGATCTCGGCCAAAGCGGTGCCTAGGCGCAACCGCTCGGCCGGGCGCACGGCGGCCTCCAGGATGGCGCGCATCTCCGCTTCGGCGCTGCGGTTGTGCTGCGCGGCACGAAGCTTCAGGGCGCGATGCGCCTCCTCGGACAGGCGGCGGATGGTGACGGCAGGCATGATGGCAAATCAATTCAAGTGATAGCTATGATGGCAAGATAGGACAGGTGCTATCGATCCAGCAATAGTGTCCCCGTGGGCCGCTCTGCCGGGGATCGGCCCTCAGGAGGAGGGTTGGTGGTAGGGTTTGGCTGCCTTCTCCATATCGACTGAGGCTGTTGCAGGGGGCTGCGCGAGGTCATGCGCGAGCTGCACTGGTCGCCCGCCGAAAAGAAGATCGCCCGCGAGGCCTATGACGCCGGGCGGGAGCGGCTGCTGGCCGAAACGGTCGCGGCGTTCAAGGCCAGGGCCGCGGCGGTGAACACGATAGAGGAGATGTGGGCGGTGCAGGAGTTCCTGCGGACGCGCGAGGGCGACCTCAACCACCTGCTCGACTGTCGCTACTCGCAGTTGCCCAGCGTGCTGGGGCAGATGGTCGGGCGGGGGCTGTTGGCGGAGAGTGCCGTCGCGGGGCTGGGGGAGGAGAAGCTGGCGATCATTCGCGAGGTCGCGGCGATGGTGTCGAAGCACGGGGATTAGCCCCCACCCTACCCTCCCCCCATGCTTCGCACAGGGGAGGGAAATAAGAATAGACCGCGCCGGCCTCACCGAGGCCGGTGGTCAGTTCCCATGCCTGCGGTGATGAAGAGCGCGGTGGCGTGGACGGCGACATCCGCCGTGTGCCAGGTGCCCGCCGGGTTGATCGCATAGTCGCCCGGCCCGAGGGTGACGCGGGCGGTCCCGTCCGCCGTCTCCTGGATCAGCGTGATCTCGCCCGCCATGCAGACCACCACCTCGTCGCCCAGCGGGTGCCGCTCCCAGCTCGTCCAGTTTTCGGTGAAGCTGTAGAGCGAGACGAGCCGCCCTTCCTTGCCGTCGGCGGCGGTGCGGTCGGCATAGGCGGCGTACCAGTCCATGCCGGTGAATTCGGGCTGCGGGATGGCGCGGGCGCCGAGGCCGAGATGGAGCGGGAAACGGTCCAGCGACAGCGGCTTCATGGGCGCGTCTCCTTGGCCGGGGGGAGCGGTCGGTGGCCCACTTATACTCCCTCCCCCGCCGACAGGCGGGGGAGGGTTGGGGTGGGGGTTTGTTGCATCGACGAACGTCGAAGTTCGGGGATCAGCCCCCTGCCTACCCTCCCCCACGCTCCCGCGCAGGGGAGGAGAAATGAAAAAGAGACGGGGTCAGACCGCCGCTTTGAAGCCGTCGATCTGGGCCTGGAGGGCGCGGGCGAAGGCGGGGCGGGCTTGGCAGCGCGCCTTGTAGGCGGCGAGGCCGGGGTAGTCGGCCAACAGGTCCGTGTGGTCGAGGATACGGAGCACGTCGACCATCATCAGGTCGCCCACGGTGAAGCGGCCTTCCAGATAGTCCTTCGGCCCCAGCGCCTGTTCGAGCTGGCCGAGACGCTCGCGCACCTGCTTTTCGAGCTGGGGCCGGTGCTCCTTGGTCCAGGCTTCCTTCGCATGGAAGAAGTCGATGCTGGCGAGCTGCTGGATCCAGATCTCCACCGAGTTCAGCGCGGCGAAGACCCAGGCGGTGGCGCGCTGGCGCCCGATGGGGTCGCGCGGCAGGAGCGCCTCGCTCTTCTCCGCCACATAGAGCGCGATGGCGCCGCTTTCGAACAGCGTGAGGCCGCCCTCCTCGATCGCCGGCGCCTGGCCGAAGGGCTGGCGCGCCAGGTGCTCGGGCGATTTCTGTTCGGGGCCGAGCGCCACGGTGCGGACGGCGTAGGGCAGGCCCGCCTCCTCCAGCGCCCAGCGCACGCGGAAGGCGCGCATCAGCGGCATCGCGAAATCCGGCACCCAGGCGTAGGTCGTGAGCGTGATCATGCGCGGTGTTCCTTCGCTTCTTATTTATCCATTTGGTTAAATAAAGGATCGGCGGATGCGGGTCAAATGCGGCCGGTGCCGATGCATCCTACCGGTCCGAGCCGGCTGCCACCCCACCCCGACCCTCCCCCGGCCGGCGCCGAGGGAGGGAGTGAAAAGCCCGGCGCTGCCGCGCTAGCATGACCCGGCAACAATCCGGTGACCTGCCTTGAAGCTCTACAACTCGCTCGGCCCCAACCCGCATGTCGTCCGCATGTTCGCCGCCGAGAAGGGAATCCCGCTGCCGCTGCAGGAGGTCGACGTCATGCGGGGCGAGCACCGCAAACCGCCCTATGCGGGCGTGAACAGCATGCTGCAGACACCCGCCTTCGAGACCGACGAGGGCCAGGTGATCTGCGAGGTGACGGCGATCTGCGAATACCTGGAGGAACTGTTCCCAAAGCCGGCGCTGATCGGCGCGACACCGGGCGAGCGGGCGGAGACGCGCATGTGGTGCCGGCGCATCGACCTCAACATCATCGAGGGGCGCTCGCGGGCCGGGCGGGCGACCGCCGCGCGGGCCTTCTATATCGACAAGATCAAGCTGCTCTCGGTGCCGGCCGCCGAGGAGTTGAAGGCGCTGGTCGAGGACCGCATCCTCTGGCTCGACGCGCAAGTGGCGGGGAAGACCTTCATCTGCGGCGAGCGCTTCAGCCTCGCCGACATCCTGTTCTTCTGCTTCATGTACTTCCGCGCGCCCGAAGGCGGCAGCAACCTGCCGTCCGGCGCCACGAACCTGAAGGCCTGGTACGAGCGGGTGAAGGCGCGGCCCTCCGCCGCGGCGTGAGGAGGGCTCAGCCGGCCGGCGGGATGAAGGGCTGGGCGATGGCGCGGAACACGGGCAGCGCCTCGGCCCGGGCGGCATGGGCGGAAAGCGCCGGGAACTTCGCCATGTCGATCACGCCCGCATGCGCCTCGCCGATGAAGCGGAGCGCGCAGGCCACCGCGATGTCGGCATGGCCGATGGCCGGGCCGAACCACCAGTCGCCCGCCGCCGCGGCGCGGCCCTCCTCCAGCACGTCCAGCACGGCCGTGACCTGGGCCTGGCAGCGGGCGACCCAGAGGTCCGACACCTGCTGGTGCAAAAGCTTTTCGTAGAAGAGCGCCACCGCCTTCTCGGCCATGCCGGTGGCGAGGCCGGCGACCTTCAAGGCCCGCCGGCGCTCGGCCCCGGCACGCGGGAACATCGCCCGCCCGGCCGGCACCTCGCCGTCGAGCCAGTCGAGGATGCTGTGGCTTTCGATCAGCACCTCGCCGTCGTCCAGCACCAGTGTCGGCACGCGGGTCAGCGGGTTGTAGGGGCGGAGCTTGCCCGCATCGCCGAAGGTGGACCAGGGGCGATGCTCGAAGGGCATTCCATAAAGGGTGAGCGCGATGCCGACGCGGCGGACGAAGGGAGAGTCGTACTGGCCGATGAGGATCATGGGACGCCGTCCTGGACGATGATGGCCCATCTTCGGGGAGGTTTCGCGCCCTGGCCAGCGGCACCCGCGCAAAGCGGGTTTTCGGAGCCGGAGGACGAAACCCGGCGGCAGACCCGGGGGTTGTTTTCACAGGGCAGTCGACTATGTTCTTGCTTTGTTCTCGTCTTTCGTTCAAGGTGGACGCCATGGAACAGATGCACCTCCCTCTCGGCACCGGCCTTCCGTTCCGGGATCTGTCGCGCCGCGGCCGGCCGGAGCCCAAGCACCGCCTCCTGCTCGCCGTCGTTCCCGACGACGAGGCGCAGCTGCGCATCGGGGCGGAAGCCTGGCGCCTGCACAACCAGCTGGGCCTGCGCGGCCGCCCGTTCGAGATCGGCCGCTTCCAGCTCACGCTGTTCTCCCTCGGCGACTTCCCCGCCCTGCCGGAGCGGACGGTCGCGGCGGCGAAGCGGGCGGTGAATGCGGTGGCGGCCCGGGGCTTCGACCTCTGCCTCGACCGGGTGATGAGCTTCCGCCGCAAGGAAGGGCCGCAGCCGCTCGTCATGCTGGGAGACGAAGGTCTCTACGGGTTCCAGCGGCTGCAGGACGGGCTGGCGCCCGCGCTCCGCGCGGCCGGGCTGGAAACGCATGCCGGCGGCCCGCACCTGACCCTCCTCCTCGACCACCAGAGCGTGCCGGAGATGCCGGTGCGCGCCGTGCGCTTCCCCGTGCGCGAGGTCGTCCTGCTCGACACCCGGCCGGGCCTGGGGCGGGATGCGACGCTGGCCCGCTGGCCGCTGCTGGGCTGAGGGATGACCGGAGGGGCTCGCACCGGCATGCTTGCGGGAGTTGAGGCCCGGCAATGGAGCGGCGGTGTGACCGAGGTGACGATCTACGGCATCAGGAATTGCGACACGATGAAGAAGGCGCGCGCCTGGCTCGACGGCCGCGGCGTCGCCTATGCCTTCCACGACTACAAGGCCTCCGGCATCGAGCCGGCGCTGCTTGCGGCCTGGGCGGGCGAGGTGGGCTGGGAGGTGCTGCTCAACCGTGCAGGGACCACCTTCCGCGCGTTGCCCGAGGTGGAGAAGCAGGGCATCGACCGGAAGAAGGCGATCGCGCTGATGGCGGCAAACCCCTCGATGATCAAGCGGCCGGTGCTGGCGACGGACGGGCGGATCCTCGTCGGCTTCAAGCCGGAGGCCTATGCCGCCGTCTTCGGCTGAGACCTTCGCCCGAAACCTTCGCCCGAGACCTTCGCCAAGGACTTTCGCCAAGGACTCTCGCCCGAGACGTCAGACCGCTCTCATCCAGGCCGCCGCGGCGTCGAGCAGTCCCGCCAGCACCTCGTCGTCCTTCCGTCCGCTCCTCGCCGGCACATGGAAGGCATGGTCGGCCGCTTCGGCCGTGACCAGGCGGGCACGCGGGCCGAGCCCCTCGACCACCGGGCAAAGCAGGTCGAGCCCGGCCAGCGCGTCGCGCGTTCCCTGCAGGAACAGCATCGGCAGGCGCACCTGCGACAGATGCCGCGCGCGGCTGGTTTCCGGCTTGCCTGCCGGGTGGAGGGGAAAGGCGAAGAAGACGAGCCCGCGAAGGCCCGGGATCGGCGCCGCGGCTTCCGCCTGCGAGGTCATGCGCCCGCCGAAGGACCGCCCGCCCGCAAAGAGCTTCAGCCCGGCCGCGCGGCGCGCGCCCTCGGCGACCGCGGCGCGCACCGCCGCCTCGGCCACCGCCGGCGGGTCGGGCCGCTTCGACCCGCGTTCCATGAAGGGGAACTGGTAGCGGAGCGTGGCGATGCCGCGGCGGCTCAACCCCTCGGCCAGCGCGGCCATCGAAGGATGCGTCATACCCGCTCCGGCGCCATGGGCGAGAACGAGGCAGGCCGTGGCATCCGACGCCGGCTGCCACAGGCCGGACACGCCGGCCCCCTCGGCGAGGGGGATGCGGATCGCGCCGGCGGGCCCGGTCACCGCAGCTTCGCGATCATCGCCCGGGCCGCGGCGGGATTGCGCACCTTCGCCCCGGCGATGAAATAGGCGAAGACGTCGCCCCGCTTCGCCCAGGCCCTGGCCTGCCTCACATATCCCTTCAGCTCCGCCTCGGAAACGCCCTGGTCCAGATCCTCGCGGCTCGACATCAGGCGGGCATAGGTGAAATCGGCGGTGGGCTCGTCGATCTCGGGGAAATCCTCGTCGCGGGCATGAACGATGGCGACGTTGTGGCGCTTGGCCAGCGCATAGAAGGCGGGGTCGACGAAGGTCGGGCTCCGCACCTCGACCGCGTGGCGCAGCTCGAGGCCGTCCTGGCGGCGCGGGAGCAGCTTCAGGAAGGCGGCGAAGTCGTCGGGATCGAACTTCTTCGTCGCCATGAACTGCCAGTTGATCGGCCCGAGCTTGGGGCCGAGCTCGGTCAGGCCCTGGGCCATGAACTTGCCGATCGAAGGGCCGGCTTCGGCCAGGACGCGCCGATTGGTGCAGAAGCGCGACGCCTTGACCGAAAAGACGAAGCCGTCCGGCGTCTCATCGCGCCACTTCCGCCAGCTGTCGGGTTTGAAGGTGGAGTAGTAGGTGCCGTTGATCTCGATGCTGGTGAGCTGGCGCGACGCGTATTCGAGCTCGCGCTTCTGGGCGAGGCCGTGCGGATAGAACACGCCCCGCCAGGGTTCGAAGGTCCAGCCCCCCACCCCGACCCTGATCGTGCCGCTCATGCCGTCCTCCTGCGCCGCCGGCGAAATGGCCGGCTCTGAAACGAAGGACGGAGTCTAGGGGGCTTCGGCACCGATGTTCCAGGTGCCGATATGACCGGTCCTCAGCTCAAGCGACACGATGAAAGCCTGCGGCCGCGCACCGCTCTGCGAAGGCGGCGCCTCTCCCATCAGCAGCAGCCGTCCCGGCAACTCCCATCGATTGGTGAGCGTCGCAAACGGCAGCGTCGTCGACCACATTTCGGCCAGCGCGGTATCCACCCGGGTCGCCACGACCCGCCCCTCGGCGTCGATGCGGCTCATGTGGAGAACCAGCCACCCCGCGGGGCCGGCGAGGTCGAGCGCCACCGGCTGCCCCGCCCGCTTGAGGAGGCCGCCGCCGAGATAGGTCCGACCTTCGGCGACCGGCTTGAGCACGGTGAGGCGCGGATGCGAGCCTTCGGAAAATTCCCGCGTCCGCCCGACTTCGGCCCGCCACCAGACGCGCCGCGTCGCCGGCCCCTCGTCCAGCACCGCCCCGTCGTCGCGATACCTGTCACCGAACTCGTCCCGCGCCGCCTCCGCGGCCTCGGCATCCGTGTACAGGCCCAGCCATTGCTGCGGCGAGACCGCCCGGCGGATCAGGAAATCGCGGGTCTTGAGCCGGCCGTTCCATTGAGCATTGCGCCCGATCGCCGTACGCTCGCGCGGCACGTCATAGGCTTGAAGTTGCAGATTGCCCAAGGTGAGGCGGAACGGTTCTGCGGCCGCGGTCATGAAGACCAGCCCGCCGTCGAAGCCATAGCCGGCAGGCTCGGTAGGCAGCTTGTCGCGCAGTTGCGGAAAGTGACGTTCCAGCAGCGTCCGGCTGGCGGCAATGCGGCCATCGGCAACCCTGATCGCCACCGGCTCTCCATTCAGGAAAAGCCAGAGAAACTCCCCCTCCTGGCCGAGGATGCGGCCCTGCGCGACGCGCCCGCCTTCAGCTTCGGAAAGGGTCAGGAGCGAATCCTTGCTGACCAGCTGGGCCGTCAGCGGATCGTGGCATCGCACAGCGAAGTGATAGAAGCTCCGCGGTCGCGGAAAGGACAGGTACGAACTACCCGAAGCGGAGCCCCGCCGCCTCTCCTCCTGGCGGGTCACCATGCAGAGCCGGGCGATGCCGGCATGCACCACCAACCCCGGCGGACCCACCCATTCCGGCGGATGGAGGGTGGACTGCCGCGCGAACATGAAGAATCCGAGGCCGATGACGAGGCATCCGACGAAGGCGGCGATCAGCCAGGCCATCAATCTACTCATGACCACAACTCCCTACGCGCCGCCGACCGGCGGCGATCAGCGCCGGTTACCCTGAATCTGCACCGGGTCGCGCAGGCCGGGATCGGGCGGAGGGCGAGGCGCGTTGCGCTGCACCTCGGCCCCGCCGGGGGCCACCGCCACGGTCTCGTCCGCGCCGACATCGGCGATCGCGCCGCCGGTGAGCGGCCGCACGGTGATGGCGCCTTCGGTGACCCAGATCGTGGTCCGGCCATCGGGTTCGACCCAGACCGAGAAGTCGGTCCCGCGCACCCCGATCTCGACATTCGGCGTGCGGACGGCGAACTGCTCCTTCTGCATGCGCCCGGTGATGAAGCGGGCGATCCCGCGGGTCACCGCCAACGTGGCCTTGCCCGCGCCGCCCTTGGGGTCATAGACGTACTCGTCGAGCTTGAGCGTGGCGTTGGACCCGACCCGCAGCTCGGTCCGGTCGGCCAGGATCAGATGCAGGGCGCCGCCCGCGCTGGTCGTCACCGTCTCGCGCGCCAGGACGCCGTTGCCGATGAACTTGGCCGCCTCCCGGCCGCCCTCAGGCGTGCCCGTGGCCCAGACCTCGACCAGTTCGACCCGGCCGATCCGCTCCTGCGCGCCGGCCGGCAGGCCGCAGAAGGCCAGGAGGACGGCGGCGGCTACCCATTTCGGCTTCATCACGGCTTCACTTTCCCCAGTTCATGCGGCGACGCCCTCGCCAATTGCTGGCATGGCGAACATTGCGTATTTTCGCTCCCGGGAGAGGCTGGCCCGGCCGATCGGCCGGGCGGTATCCAAGCCAGGGGAGGCATCATTGAACACGCGCTTGTTGGCGACCGCCATGGCCTTCGCGCTGACCGCCCTGCCGGCGGCCGCGCAGCAGAAGGTCAAGATCGGCTTTGTGAACACCGCGACCGGCCCGCAAGCCGCGATCGGACAGGATTTCCGGCGCTCGGCCGACCTCGCCATCGAGCATCTGGGCGGCAAGATGGGCGATCTCGCCATCGAGATCATCTACGAGGACGACGGCTTCAAGCCCGATGTCGGCAAGCAGAAGACCGAGAAGCTGATCGAATCCGACAAGGTCAATTTCCTCACCGGCTATCTGTGGTCCAACATCCTGCTCGCCTCCTACAAGCCGGCGATCGATTCCCAGACCTATATCATCAGCGCCAATGCCGGCCCCTCGCAGATCGCCGGCGAGCAGTGCTCGCCCTACTTCTTCTCCACCTCCTGGCAGAACGACCAGACGCCGATGGCGATGGGCGAGGTGCTGAACCAGAAAGGCGTCAAGAAGCTCTACGTCATCGCGCCGAACTACCCGGCCGGCCGCGACATGGTCGCCGGCGTAAAGCGCACCTACAAGGGCGAGGTGATCGGCGAGGACATGACGAAATGGCCCGATCAGCTCGACTTCGCCGCCGAACTGTCGAAGGCGCGCGCCGCCAAGGCGGATGCGATCTTCACGTTCTTCCCCGGCGCGCACGGCGTGCAGTTCATCACCCAGTACGCCCAGGCGGGCCTCAAAGACCAGGTACCGCTCTACACCACCTATACGATCGACTCCCTGTCGCTGCCGCTGATCAAAGACCTCGCGCTCGGCATTCCCGGCACCCAGTTCTGGGTGAACGACCTGCCCAACGAGGCGAACAAGAAGTTCGTCGGCGACTTCAAGAAGAAATACGGCACTTATCCGTCCTTCTACGGTGCCCAGGCCTATGACGCGATCATGCTGATCGACAGCGCCGTGCGCGCGGTGAAGGGCGATCTCAAGAACAAGGCCGGCATCGGGGCCGCACTGAAGAAGGCCGACTATGCCTCCGTCCGCGGCCCCTACAAGTACGGCAACAACAATTTCCCGATCCAGAACTTCTACCTGCAGACCGTGGTCAAGGATGCCGACGGGATGCTCACCCTGAAGAACGAAGGCGCGGTGCTGAAGGACCACCAGGATCCGTTCGCCTCCAAGTGCCCGATGAAGTGATGAATGGCGACAGGGCGGACGGCGGGTTCCCGGCACGGATGCCGGGCACCCCCGTCCTCTCCGCCGATATCGCATTCCGCAAAGCCCGCGCATGCTCCTTCTGATCGAGCAGAGCCTGAACGGCCTGCAATACGGGCTGCTCCTGTTCCTCCTCGCCGCCGGTCTCACACTGGTCTTCGGGATCATGGATCTCGTCAATCTGGCGCACGGGTCGCTCTACATGATGGGCGCCTACTTCGCCGCGACCTTCATCACATTGACCGACAGCTTCGTCCTCGGCGCCGTGCTGGCGCTGGGGGCCACCTTCCTGCTCGGCGTTGCGGTGGAACTGATCGCGGTTCGGACGCTCTATGCGCGTGACCACCTAGATCATGTGCTGGCCACTTTCGGCCTGCTGCTCTTCTTCAACGAACTGGTGCGCCTTCTCTGGGGACCGGCGGGCAAGACGATCCAGCTTCCCGGCATCCTCAACACCAGCGTGGAACTGCTGCCCGGGCTGTCCTATCCGAGCTATCGCCTCGCCGTGATCGCCGTCGGCGGCATCGTCGCCTTCGGTCTGTACTGGCTGGTCGCGCGCACCCGCACCGGCATGCGCATCCGGGCGGGCGCTTCCGACCGGGAGATGATCGGCGCCCTGGGCGTCGACATCCGGAAACTGTACACCCTCGTCTTCGGATTGGGCGCGGTCCTGGCTGCGCTCGCGGGTATCATGGCCGCGCCGATCACCACGGTGTCGATCGGCATGGGCGAGCGCATCCTGATCGTGGCCTTCGTCGTCATCGTGATCGGCGGCATTGGCTCGATCCGGGGAGCCTTCGTCGCCGCGCTGATGGTGGGCATGATCGATACGGTGGGCCGCGCCTTCCTGCCCGAAATCCTGCGCGGCTTCATGTCGACCCCGGCGGCCAATACGCTCGCCCCCGCCCTCGCCTCGATGCTGGTCTATCTGCTGATGGCGCTCATCCTGTTCCTGCGGCCGCAGGGCCTGTTCCCGGCGAGAAGCGGCTGATGCGGGTGACGCCACGGGTCGTGGTCTATGGGCTGCTGCTGCTCGGTCTGGGTCTGGTGCCGACGCTGGCACAGGCGCTCAGCCAGCCGTTCCTGGTGACGTTGTTCACCCGCATCGTGATCCTCGCCGTGGCGGCGGTCAGCCTGAACCTGATCCTGGGGTATGGCGGCATGGTCAGTTTCGGTCATGCCGTCTATCTCGGCATCGGCGGCTATGCGGTCGGCATCCTGGCCGAACACGGCGTCACCGACGGGTTCATCCAGTGGCCGCTGGCGATCGGAGTCTCCGCGCTCTACGCGCTGGTGGTCGGCGCCATCTGCCTGCGCACGCGCGGCGTCTATTTCATCATGATTACGCTGGCCTTCGCGCAGCTGGTCTATTTTGTCGGCGTCGGACTGTACGCCTATGGCGGCGACGACGGGCTCACCATCTACACGCGGTCGAACTTCGCCGGCCTCATCCGGATGAGCCACAAGCCCACCTTCTACTACCTCTGCTTCGCGATCCTCTGCATAGAGCTCCTCATTATCCATCGGATCGTACATTCGCGATTCGGCATGGCGATCCGCGCGTCGAAGTCCAACGACCGGCGCACCAACGCCATCGGCATCCCGACCTTCCGCTATCGTCTCGCCGCTTTCGTGATCGCCGGATCGTTCTGCGGGCTGGCGGGCGCCATGCTCGCGACCCAGGCCGACTATGTCAGCCCGGCGGTCATGCACTGGACCCGCTCCGGCGACCTGATCATCAGCGTCGTCCTCGGCGGCATGGGCAGCCTGATGGGACCGGTGATGGGGACGGTCGTGTTCCTGCTGCTCGAGGAGGTGCTGTCCTCGATCACCGAATACTGGCAGCTCGCCTTCGGGCCGCTGCTGCTGCTGCTCGTCCTGTTCGCCAAGCGCGGCATCGACGGGCTTCTGGGGCGGCGGAATGGCTGAAGCACTCCTCTCCACCCGGGGACTGACCAAGCGGTTCGGCGGGCTGGTCGCCACCGACGGCGTCGACCTCGACGTCGCAGAAGGCAGCATCCACGCTCTCATCGGTCCGAACGGAGCGGGCAAGACGACGCTGATCGGGCAGTTGTCGGGCGAGATCCGCCCGGATGCCGGCACCATTCGCCTCGGGGGACTCGACATCACTGCGGCGCCGACGCATCGCCGCTGCCGGCTGGGCCTCGCCCGGTCGTTCCAGATCACTTCGATCTTCCCCGACTTCACCGCCCGCGAGAACGTCGCCATGGCAGTGCAGTCGCGCCTGGGTCATTCCTTCCGCTTCTGGCGGCGTGCCGACCGGGACCCGTTGCGCACCGCGCCGGCGGAGGCGCTGCTCGCCGACGTGGGACTGGGAGACCGTGCCGACACGATCGCGGCCGCCCTCAGCCACGGCGAGCACCGCCAGCTCGAGATCGCCATGGCGCGGGCGACCGAGCCTCGCCTCCTCCTCCTCGACGAGCCGATGGCCGGCATGGGCACCGAGGAATCCGCGCGGATGGTGAAGACACTCTCGGACCTGAAGGGCAAGGTCACTATCCTGCTGGTCGAACACGACATGGATGCCGTCTTCGCCCTGGCCGACCGCATCACCGTGCTGGTCTACGGCCGGGCGATCGCCACCGGTGATCCGGCGGAGATCAAGGCCAATGCCGAAGTGCGGAAGGCCTATTTGGGCGAACAGGAGTCGACCTGATGGCGGAGCCGCTCCTGATCGTCGAAGGCATCGACACCTCCTATGGGCAAAGCCAGGTCCTGCACGGCCTGTCGCTCAGCGTGGGCCAGGGTGAGGTGGTGACCCTGATGGGCCGGAACGGGATGGGAAAGACGACCACCGTCCGGTCGATCATGGGGCTGACGCGGGCCGCGCGGGGTTCGATCCGGTTCCGGGGCCATGAGATCCGCATGCTGCCCGCCTATCGGACCGCGCGCCTCGGCCTCGGGCTGGTACCCGAAGGCCGGCGCATATTCCCCAACCTGACGGTGACCGAGAATCTGGTGGCGACCGCGGCCGCGCCGGCGGCGGGCCTCGGCGACAGATGGACGCTGGAGCGCACCCTCCGGCTGTTCCCCCGCCTTGCCGAACGGGCATCGAACATGGGCAATCAGCTCTCGGGCGGCGAGCAGCAGATGCTGGCCATCGCCCGGGCGCTGATGACCAATCCCGTCCTCCTCATCCTGGACGAGGCGACCGAGGGCCTCGCCCCCCTGATCCGGCAGGAAATCTGGGATTGCCTCGCCGGTCTCAAGCGGGCCGGACAGTCGATCCTCGTCATCGACAAGGACATCCGGGCGTTGTCTCGCATCGCCGACCGCCATCATATCGTAGAGAAGGGACGCATCGCCTGGTCGGGCGACGGTGCGGCGCTGGCCGCCGATCCGGAACTGCATGCGAGGTATCTGGGTGTCTGAAGCTTGCGGGATCGCCCCGCGGCGCCCTAGTGTCCGCCGCGATCGGGCAAGGAGGATTTAGGTGCCGCGGGAACATAGTCTGGCCCAAGCACTGGAGTATGCGCGTGCGGCATTGTCGCTGGCGACCGAACGCAGTGTTCCACCGACGCCCGAGAACTTCGCCGTATGGTACGAATACGCCGTCGGTGACAACCCAGACCTGAAAAAGGCCATCGACATCTTGGTGTCGAACGGCAAGAGTTTCACAACCGAGGTGAGTCGGGAGCTCTACGAGCAGTTCCTGGGCCTCGATCTCAAGGATCGTACGCTCCGCAGCGCCAGTGACCGGCTGGGCAGCACCATCCGCGAGGTCACCGCGCTTGTGACCGATGCCGGCGCGGGAGCGAAGACCTATGGGCGGGCCCTGGTCGACCTGACCGGAGAGGTCACCCCCGAATCGACGGCCGACACGCTGCAGTCGACCATTCGCCGTCTGCTGATCGAGACGCAGGCATCGATCCAGCGCAATGCCGTGCTCGAGGATCGCCTGAAACATTCGGCGAGCCAGATCGAACAGCTTAAGCAGGATCTCGACGAAGTCAGGAAGCAGGCAAATACCGACCCGCTGACGGGCCTGGCCAACCGCAAGGCCTTCGACGACCGCCTGCTGGAAGCGGCGGCAGAAGCCATGGAGACGGGCGGTGGCTTCTGCCTCTTGTTCTGCGACATCGACCGTTTCAAGGCCTTCAACGACAATCACGGTCACCAGTTCGGCGACCAGGTGCTGAAACTGGTCGCACGGTGCCTGCGCGACGGGATAAAGGGCTCGGATCTTCCCGCCCGCTATGGCGGGGAGGAGTTCGCCGTGCTGCTACCGGGCTGTACGCTGCAGAACGCCGTGACAATCGCCAATCGCCTGCGCGAGACCATCGCGACACGGCGGCTGGTGCGTCGATCGACCGGAGAGGATGTCGGTGCGGTGACCATTTCGATCGGTGTCGCCCAGTTCGAACTGGGCGAACCGGTGGCCGACCTGATCGGCCGCGCGGACAAGGCGCTCTACACGGCAAAGCGGGAAGGGCGGAACCGCGTCGTGTCTCAAACCGCCCTGGAGGGAACGGCGTGACTTTCGAGACCATCACTTTCGACATTGCCGGTTCGGTCGCAACGCTCACCTTGAACCGCCCGGAACGGTTGAACGCCTTCACCAGCGGCATGCATGTCGAGCTGCGCCGGGTCCTGGACCGGCTGGAAAAGCCGGGCGCGGCGCGGGCCCTCATCATCACCGGAGCCGGGCGAGGCTTCTGCGCCGGGGCCGATCTGTCACAGCCGCGCGCGCCCTCGCCCGACGGGGGTCCGCCCGACCTCGGCCAGTCGCTCGACGAATACTACAACCCCTTCATCAAGCGGCTGCGCGCGCTGGAACTGCCGATCGTGGCGGCGGTGAACGGCCCTTGCGCCGGTGCCGGCATGTCGCTCGCGCTCGCTTGCGACATCGTGCTGGCCGCGAAGTCGGCCACCTTCCTGCAGGCCTTCTGCAACATCGGCCTGGTGCCGGACGCCGGCTCCACCTTTTTTCTCCCCCGCCTGGCCGGGCGGCAGCGCGCCGCCGGCATGGCGCTCCTGGGCGAGAAGATCTCGGCCGAGACCGCGCTCGACTGGGGCCTGGTTTGGAAGGTCGTCGATGACGCGGCACTCGCCGACGAGGCGAAGGCGGTCGCGGGCAAGCTTGCCGCCGGGCCGACCAAGGGCCTCAGCCTGATCCGCCAGGCCCTCGAAAAATCCTGGGAAAACACGCTCTCGGCCCAGCTGGACCTGGAGCGCGACCTGCAGCGGCAGGCCGGCCGCACCTTCGATTTCGGTGAAGGCGTGCAGGCCTTCCTGCAGAAGCGTCCGGCGAAGTTCCAGGGCCGCTGAGCATGGGCGAGAAGGCCCTGCGCCTGGCGGAGGCGGTGGGCCGGGGCATGCTGGCGCGCGACCATGCCGCCACCGCGCTCGGCATCGCCCTGGAGGAGATCCGCCCCGGCTTTGCCAGATGCGGCATGGATGTGCGCGGCGACATGCTGAACGGGCACGACATGTGCCACGGCGGCATGATCTTCACCCTCGCCGACACCGCTTTCGCCTATGCCTGCAACTCCTTCAACGCCGTGTCGGTGGCACATACGGCGCAGATCACCTTCTGCCTCGCCGCCCGCAAGGGCGACCGGCTGGCGGCGATCGCCGAGATGCGCCAGCAGGGCGGGCGGACGGGCGTCTACGACGTGCAGGTCCAGGACCAGGAGGGCCGGGTCGTGGCCCTTTTCCGCGGCGTTTCCTACCGCCTCCAGGGCGAGGTGGTGCCGGATCCCGGCTGATGCCCCACCTCTACCGGCAGCATCCCTGGCGCTCCTGCCCCGAGGCGGAGGGCCACAGGCCGCGCCACCCGGTGCTGATCGCCGGCGGCGGCCCGGTCGGACTGACCACGGCCCTCGAACTCGCGGCCCATGGCGTCGCTTCGGTCGTCTTCGAGGATGGTGATCAGGTCAGCGAGGGTAGTCGCGGGCTGTGCTGGGCCAAGAGAACCCTCGAGATCCTGGACCGGCACGGCGTCGCCAAGCGCCTGATCGACATCGGATACACATGGAATACCGGCCGTCTCTTTCATGGCGACCACGAGATCTACCATTTCGTGTTGCAGGACCAGGGCAGTCATAAGTTTCCTGCCTTCGTGAATGTCCAGCAATATTATGCCGAAGAATTCCTGGTCGAGGCGGTGCAGCACCAACCGCTGATCGATCTGCGCTGGCAGAGCAGGGTGACGGCCGTCCGGCCGCGGGCGGACGGGGTCGAGCTGGAGGTGGAGACGCCGGGCGGCACCTATGCGGCCGAGGGCGACTGGCTGGTCGCCGCCGACGGCACGCGGAGCGCCGCGCGACGCGCATTGGGCCTGGAATTCCAAGGGGATACCTACGAGGACTGCTTCCTGATCGCCGACGTGGAGGTGCATGCGGACCTGCCCAGGGCGGACCGGCGGTTCTGGTTCCACCCGACCTTCCACGCGGGCGACACGGCGCTGTGCCACAAGCAGGCCGACGGACAGTGGCGGGTCGATTTCCAGCTCGGCCCCGAAGTCGACCGCGACGCCGAAAAGGCACCCGCCAAGGTGATCGCCCGGGCCAGGAAAATGCTGGGGGATCATGAGATTACTGTCCACTGGGCCAGCATCTACACCTTCCAGGGCCGCCGCCTGGAGCGCTTCCGCCACGGCCGCGTGCTGTTCGCCGGCGACAGTGCCCATCAGGTCTCCCCCTTCGGGGCGCGGGGCGGCAATTCCGGCATCCAGGACGCCGACAACCTGGCCTGGAAGCTCGCCTATGTCATCCAGGGCAAGGCCTTGGAATCGTTGCTCGATTCCTATGACGTGGAACGCGGGCAGGCGGCGGCCGAGAACATCCGGCTGACCGGGCGGTCGACCCGCTTCCTGACCCCGAAGAGCCCGGCCGAGCGCATCTTCCGCGACGCGGTGCTGAAACTGGCCGAAAAGCACAGCTTCGCCAGGGGCTTGGTCAACAGCGGCCGGCTGTCGGTGCCGACCGTGCACCACGGTTCGCCCTTGTCGACGGAGACGGATTTCCCGGGCGGGGTGCTGCCCGGCGAGCCCTGCCCCAACCTGCTCCTGGAGAACGGCTATCTGCTCGACCGGCTGCCCCGCGGCTTCTGCGGCCTGACCTTCGGCAAGCGCTTGGAAAACCTGCCCTTTCCGGTTCTGGACCTGGGCGGGGCGGCGGCGGCGGCCTTCGGCGCCGGGCCGGAGGCGTTCTATCTGATCCGGCCCGACCAGCATGTCGCCGCGCGCTGGCAAACCGTTGATCGGCAAGCGATTCTCGCCGCGCACCGGCGCGCGCTCGGAGGCTGACGGATGGCGCTGAACACCGAGCCCAACCTGCCCGACCCGGACGGCTTCTACGAGGCGCTGATGGACGCGCATGCGGGGCTAAGCCCCGAGGAAAGCTCGGCTTTCAACGCCCGCCTGGTGCTTCTGCTGGCCAATCACATCGGCGATCCGGACGTGCTCACGGAAGCGTTACTGGCCGCGCGCTGACCAGCATTCGTCCAGCCTTCACCTTGACCACGCTAGACTGTCCGCGATGAGCGATCACGGCATCGGGATTCCACACGAGCTGGTCACCTTCCTGGTTTGCGCAGGGGTGGTGGTGCCGCTGTTCCACCGCCTGCGCCTGTCGCCGGTGCTGGGCTTCCTGCTCGCCGGGCTGGCGGTCGGACCGGCGGGGCTGGCGCGGCTGTCGGAGCCCGGCGGCTTCGCCGACTGGATCGTCATCCGCGACGTGGAGGAGGTGCGCGGCATTGCCGAGTTCGGCGTCGCCTTCCTGCTCTTCGTCATCGGGCTGGAACTTTCGCCCGTCCGGCTGTGGTCGATGCGCCGGCTGGTGCTCGGCCTCGGCGGGGCGCAGGTGCTGGTGACCGGCGCCGTGCTCGGCGGGCTGGCGATGCTGTTCGGCAACCCGCCGGCCGCGGCCTTCGTGATCGGCGCCTGTCTCGCGCTCTCCTCGACCGCGATGGTGCTGCAGCTCCTCACCGAACAGGGCCGCATCGGCAGCGAGGCCGGACGCGCCAGCTTCGCGGTGCTGCTGCTGCAGGACATCGCGGTCGTTCCCATCCTCTTCGTCGTCACCGTGCTGGGGAGCCATGGCGGCGAGGACGCGACCACCAGCCTCTTCATCGCCTTCGCCAAGGCGATCGCCGCCGTGGCGGTGGTGATGCTGGCGGGCCGGCTGCTGCTCGGCCGCTTCTTCACCCTGGTCGGCGGCACGCGCAGCCCCGAACTCTTCGTCGCCGCGACGCTCCTCGTCGTGCTCGGCACCGCCGCGGGCACGCATGCGGCCGGGCTGTCGCTGGCGCTGGGCGCCTTCCTCGCCGGCATGGTGCTGGCCGAGACCGAGTTCCGGCACGAAGTCGCGACCGTCATCGAGCCCTTCAAGGGCCTGCTGCTCGGCCTGTTCTTCATGTCGGTGGGGATGGGCCTCGACCCCGCCGCGATGGGCCGCGCCGCCTGGTGGCTGATCCCCTCCATCCTGGGCCTGATCGCGATCAAGGCGGCGATCTTCTTCGGCCTGGCCCGCCTGTTCGGCCTGTCGGCCGGGGCCGCGGGCGAGGCGGCGCTGCTGTTCGGGCCCGCGGGCGAGTTCGCCTTCGTCGTCATCGGCCTGGCCGCCCGCGGCGGCCTGCTGGAGGAACCGGTGGCGCAGTTCATGCTCACCGTCGCCGGGGTCAGCATGTTCGCCACCCCGCTCGCCGCCTTCGCCGGCCGGCAGGCCGGCCGCTGGCTCGGGCGGCAGGGCGACGCCCGCCGCCAGGAACGCGAGGCGGAAGGCATTCCGAAACTGGAGGGGCACTACGTGCTGGCTGGCTTCGGCCGCGTCGGCCGCCTGCTCCGCGAGGTGCTGCAGAGCGAGAGCCTGACCTGCATCGCCGTCGACAGCGACATGACGGCGGTCAGCCGGGCCAGGATGGAGGGCATCGAGATCTTCTACGGCGACGCGGCGCGGATCGACTTCCTGAAGAAGCTCGGCCTGGACCATGCCCAGGCCCTGATCGTCACCATGGACGACCACCCCGCCATCGAACGCATCGTCAAGGCGGTGCGCAGCGAATGGCCGCACATACCCGTCTTCGCCCGTGCGCGCGACCAGGCCCATGCGCGGGCGCTGCTCGACACCGGGGCGAGCGGCGTCGTGCCGGAAGCGCTGGAGGCGAGCCTCGAACTCGCCGAACTGGCGCTGCGCGGCGGCGGCTATCCCGATGACGCGGCGCGCCACATCGTGCACCGCCGCCGGCTGCTGGCGCTCGACGAGCTGGGCGCGGGCGCCCCGCGCGACAGCGGGCGGCGACCCGGATGAGCGCGCCGGGTCCGAAGGACGTCTTCAAGGAGGCGGCGGCCCTGTCCGACGCCGGCAGGCATGCCGAGGCCGAGGCGATGCTGCGCGCCGCGCTCGCCGGCAGGAAGCGCGACTTCCGGCTGACCAACCTGCTCGGCGTGGTGGTGAAGCGGATGGGCCGCCTGCAGGAGGCGATCCGGCTGTTCGAGACGGCGCGCCGCCTCGACCCCGGGGCGACCTCGCCGCTCATCAACCTCGGCAATACCTACATGTCGCTGCAGGACGGCCGGAAGGCGGCCCAGGTGGCGCTGCTGGCCGCGCGGGCGGAGCCGAAGCGGGCGGCGAGCTGGCATCTCCTCGGCCAGGCGCAGCGCCTCGCCGGACAGGGAGCCGAGGCGGTGCGGAGCCTGACCCGCGCGCTCGCCCTCGACCCCGACATGGTGGATGCGGTGATCGACCTCGCCGGCGCCCATCTCGACCTGGGCCGGATCGAGGCGGCGATGGGCGTGGTGGTCGAGGCGCTGGCGCGCCTGCCCGGCAACGGCCGCCTGCGCAGCATCGAGGCGCGGCTGCTGCTGCAGGCCGGCCAGATCGACGCGGCGAAGGCGAAGATCGCGGCCCTGCTCGACGCCGAGCCCGACAATCTCGACGCGCTTCTCGCCGCCGCGCGCCTGTCCGGCCGCGAGGACCGGCGCGCCACCAACGACTACCTGCGCCGCGCCGTGGCGGCGCATCCCCGCTCGGTCGAGGCGGCGCTGCAGCTCTGCGACAGCCTTAACCGCAGCCGCTACGACGACGAGGCGGCGCATATCCAGGCGGCCTACGAGATCGCCGCGCGGCTGACCGATGGGCGCGCCGGCGGCGGCCTGCGCGGGGCGGAGACGCTCCGCTCCGTGCTGGCCCGCGCGGTCGACTTCGCCCGCTTCGAGGCGACCGGTCCCCTCGCCCGGCTCGCGCCCGGCTGGATCGCGCAAGGGAAAGTCACGCCGCTGCACTACGAGCTCGGCCGGGCCAAGGATCTCGACGAGCGCCGCGCGCTGGTGGAATGGCATCGCGCCTGGGGGCGCAAGGTTGAGGCGGTGATCACCCCGCTCCGCCCTGCTCCAGCCTCTGCTCCACCGGCCGCACCGGCCGTGGTCACCGGGCGGCGGATCAGGGTCGGCTTCATGTCCTCCGACCTGCGCCATCACCCGGTCAGCTACTTCGCGCTGCCCTTGCTCGAACTCTACGACCGCGAGCGCTTCGAGGTGCACTGCTACTCCTTCTACGAAGGCGCGGCCGACCGGGTGCAGACCCTGATCGCCAGCAAGGTTGACGGCTTCAACTGGTGGCCGCGCCGCCCCGACGCGCAGGTGGCCGAAGGCATCGCCGCCGACGACCTCGACGTGCTGTTCGAGCTCGGCGGCGGCACCGACATGAACAAGCTGCAGGTGATGGCCTGGCGCCCCGCCGCGATCGGGGTTAGCTGGCTCGGCTATCCGCATTCGGCGGGGCTCGAGCGGATCGACCGCCTGCTGGTCGACCCCTATATCAAGCCCGCCCCCGAGCTGATGATCGAGCAGCCCTTCGAACTGCCGCACAGCTGGGTGACGCTCGGGCGCCTCGGCTTCCATGACGAGCCGATGGCCGAGACGCTGCCGGAGGAACGCGCGGGGCGGATCACCTTCGGCACCATGAACAACCCCTACAAGTACACGCCGGCGATGATGGATGCCTGGGCCGGCGTGATGCGCGCCGTCCCCGGCGCGCGCTTCCTCTTCGTGCGCCCCGAAGGCGCGGTGGCGGGCTTCCGGCAGAACGTGGAAGCCGAGTTCGCCAAGCGCGGCATCGATCCCGGCCGCATCGCCTATACGCCGGTACGCGGCACGCATCTGCAGCACTACAACGACATCGACATCGCGCTGGACAGCTTCCCGCATGTGGGCGGCACCACCACCTGCGAGGCGCTGTGGATGGGCGTGCCCACCATCACGCTGGTGGGGCCGGCCTTCTTCGAACGACTCAGCTACAGCAATCTCTCGAACGCAGGGTTGGACGAGCTCTGCGCCTTCACGGCGGAGGAGTATGTGGCGAAAGCGGTGGAGCTGGCCGGCGACCAGCCGCGGCGGCGGGCGATGCGACAAGGCATGCGGGCCCGCATCCGGCATAACCCGCTCGGGCAGGTGGAGCGGTTCGTGGGGGATTTCTATGGGGCGGTGGGGAAGTTGGTGAGTGGGTCTTGAGATGCCGGACCCGCGGATGGAAGCAACTCTTGCCCGGATCGTTCATTGGCTCGTAGCCGGCGACTTTCAAACCATCGAGCAACATACAGGCGGGATTAGACTGTCCGCGGCGCGGCTGCGCGAAGCCGTGAAGGACTACGGGCGCACGCTGGTGATGCCACCAACGCCTGGTCTTTTGATGTGGGATGCAATAGGGATCGACGGCTCTGAACCACGGCGTTGGTCAGTTACCGTCGACCTCTGGACGCTAGAGGAGGGTCGAAGCGATCTTTCTCTGGAATGCACGCTGATCGATCGGCCCGGACCCTTTCTGGGTGTCGAGATCGACAATTTGCATGTGCTCTAGATCTAACCGCTGTTGATTTCGAGAGGCTCGTAAATCAAGTTGGTATTCTGAATCGCGGTGACCGATGCGTATTCTTTACAGTTGAATCGTCGGGGGGCCAGCCGGCAAGAAGGGTCAACAGATGAATGCCGTGGTGTTCGAGCATGTGCCGGTAGCGGAGCTCCCTGAGGAGTGGCGCGCAAAGCTGGCCACGACAGGAGATACACTGGTTACGGTACGCATCGAGAAAGAGATACCGGCTGCGCCGACTGAAGCGTTCACCACCGACGATCCGGCCTTCGGCATTTGGCGTGATCGCGAGGACATAGGTGACGTGACAGCCCATGTTCGCAAGATCCGGCAGTCGCGCTACAACCGCGACGGCTCACGCAACGGAACCTGAGCCACTAGTCCCATGCTGGTCGACACTGATGTGCTGATCTGGCACTTACGTGGCTATCCGAACGCCGCCCGTCGCCTCGATGCCCTGAGCGAGCAGACGTTGTCGACTGTGAGCTACCTTGAAATCCTCCAGGGCATCCGCAACAAGGCCGAGCTGGTCGCCGTCAAGAAGATGCTCGACAAGCGCTCGGCCAAGCTGCTGCCGCTCACCGAGACCATTACGCTGCGCGCTACAGAGTTGATGGAGGCACTCGCTCTCAGTCATGGGCTGCAAATGGGCGATGCGCTCATTGCCGCTACTGCGATGGAACATCAACTGCCGGTGCTTACCGGCAATGTCCGGCACTTTTCGAATGTCGGCGGCCTCACCGTCGAAGCATTCAAGCCATGAGCTTCTGGATCGCGACGGTGGCCGGCCTAGCGGTCGCCTATCTCCTGGGGGCGACGCCCACCGGTTATTGGGCGGGGAAGCTGCTCCGGGGCATCGACATCCGCGAGCATGGATCGAAATCGACCGGCGCCACGAATGTTCTCCGGACGCTCGGCAAGGGGCCGGCGCCCGTCGTGCTGCTGGTCGATGTGCTGAAGGGCGTGGCGGCGCTCGCCTTCGTGCGCTGGCTCTACACCCTCCCCGCGCTCACGCCGCCGGCGTCGATCGATCTGCAGGCCTTCGTGCCGTGGATGGTCTGCCTCGCCGGGCTCGCCGCGCTCTTCGGCCATGGGCGGTCGATCTGGCCGGACTTCACCGGCGGCAAGTCGGCGGCGACCGGGCTCGGCGTGTTGCTGGCGCTGTCCTGGCCGATCGGCCTGGGTGCGGCGGCGGTGTTCGGCGGCGTGCTGGCCCTCTTCCGGCTGGTGTCGCTCTCTTCGATGCTGGCGGCGGTGACCGCGATCCTCCTCGTCTGCGCCCAGGAACAGCCGCTGCCCTATCGGCTGCTGGTGATCGCCGGCGCGGTCTACGTGATCGCGCGTCACCGGGCGAACATCCAGCGGCTGTGGGCCGGGACGGAGCCGCGGCTGGGGCAGGCGAGCCCGGCGCAGAAGGCGGGCGCGCCGTGATCGACCTGTCGGTCTTCTCCCCGCCATCGCTCGACTTCGAGGTGTTGGCGCGCTCGTTCCGGGCCCCGGACGGAGACCTCGGCCTGCTGCCGGCCGATGTCTGGAGGTTTCTCGACGCCTGCGACGAGGACGGGTTCGAGGTGCTGGGGTGGGAATTGTGGATCGCCGACCACGCCTTCGATCCAGAGACCCGGGCGCCGCGGCCGATGCCGGGGCAGTGCTGCGCCGCCATTCCCGCGCTGGAAGCCCCGCTCGCCGTCCCGCTCGGCGGGGCGGGCGAAGCCGATGCCGTGCGCCGGCAGATCGCGGGCACGGTGCTGCCCGACCTCGTCGAGGCGAAGTGGCTTCCCCACCTGCGCTACAACATCAAGCTCGGCGGGTGAAGGGAAGCCGCCGGTCCCCTACCGGATCGAGGCCAGCGCGGCCCGGCTGCGGGAGGCCACGCTCTCGGGCAGCGCGACATAGCCGAGTTCGGTCCCGGCGGTCCGTCCCTCGCCCAGCCCCCAGCCGACGAAGGCCTTCACCGCGGCGCCCCGGGCGGCATCGGGATAGCTGCCGTGCAGCAGGAGCCAGCTGTAGGTGACGATCGGATAGGCGCTGCCGCTGACCGGGTCGGTGATCGCGAGGCGCGGGTCGGCGCCGGCCTCGGCCAACGCAGTCTGGGCGCCCGCCTCGCCGGGGGCAACGAAATTGCCGGCCTTGTTCTGCAGCGCGGCGAAGTGCAGGCCGAGGCGCTTGGCGAAGCCGTATTCGACATAGCCGATGGCGCCTTCGGAAATCTTGATCATGTGGGCCACGCCTTCGTTGCCGCGGGCGAGCAGTGCGTTCGACGGCCAGGTGACCCGCGCGCCGACGCCGGGTCCCGCCTTCCAGTCGGCGCTGACGGCGGCCAGATGGCTGGTGAAGGCGAAGGTCGTGCCGCTGGAATCCTGGCGTCCGACCAGCGCGATGTTGCGCCGGGGCAGCGCGCTGCCCGGATTGGCCGCCTGGATGCGCGGATCGGCCCAACTGGTGATCCGGCCGGCGAAGATGTCGACATAGACGTCGCGCGGCAGTTTCAGGTCGCCGACGCCCTTCAGGCTGTGGGCGACCACGACCATGCCGGCGGTGGAGGGGACCACGACGACCCCGCGCACGGCCTTCTGCACCTCGGCCTCGGTCAGCGGACGGTCGGTGGCGCCGAAATCGACCTTGTCGGCGAGAAAGCGGCTGACGCCCTCGCCGGAGCCGACGGACTCATAGACGACCGGCAGGGCCGGCGCCGTCTTCTCCCAGGCGCCGATCCACATCTTGTAGAGCGGCGCGGCGAAGCTGGAGCCCGCCCCGCGCAGGGCAGCGGCCCCGGCGGCGGGCTGGGCCGCGACCGACTGGGCCGCCGAGGGCTGGTCCGGCCAGGCGACCGCCAGCCCGGCCAACGCCGCGAAGATGATGCCTATGGCTCGCATGGATCGTCCCCTCTGTCTTTCCGCCCCCCGGGCGGCGCTTCGTTCTCGATCAGGCGGGCGCGGCACCGGACGTGCGCGCCGGAAGCAGCATCGTGACGGCCGTACAGGTCAAGAGCATGACAGCCGCGCCGGCGAGGCAGCCGAGGATCCCGGCCGCCTCGTAGAGCAGCCCCGAGAGCAGCGTGCCCATGAGCCGGCCGGACGCGTTGGCGGCGTAGTAGAAGCCGACATCCTCGGCCGCCTTCTTCGATCCGGCATAGGCCAGGATGAGATAGGAATGCAGCGAGGAGTTGACCGCGAAGGCGAAGCCGAAGACGGACAGGCCCGCGACGAGGAGCATGTCGGCCGGCACGGGCGCGCCGAGCGCCAGCGCGGCGGCGAGGGCGACCGGCACCAGCGCGAGCGCGAGCGCCCACAGCCGCGCCGCCGGGATCTCGCGGCTGAGCCCGTCGGGACTGCGGGTCACGAGGGCGGGCGCCAGTCCCTGCACCAGGCCATAGCCGATGGTCCAGAGCGCCAGGAAGGCGCCCACCTCCAGGAAGCGCCAGCCCTGCGCATAGAGGAAGACCGGCAGGCCGACCACGAACCAGACGTCGCGCGCCCCGAACATGAAGATGCGGGCGGCCGCGAGCAGGTTGACGCCGGCCGACTTGGAGAACAGCTCGCGCATGCTCTTCGAGGCCTTGGCGCGGCCGAGGCCCGAGGGCAGCGAGATCGCGGCGGCGAAGAGGACCAGGCCCAGCACCGCCGCCATGGCCCAGAGCGCCGGGCGGAAGCCCAGGACATCGAGCAGCAGGCCGCCCAGGAAAAAGCCGACGCCCTTCATCGCGTTCTTGGAACCGGTGAACCAGGCGACCCAGCGGAAGAGCTGGCCGCCGCCGCCATCCGAGGTCGCCTTGATCGCCGATTTCGACGCGGTCTTGGTCAGATCCTTGGCGACGCCCGACACGCCCTGCGCCGCCACCACCCAGGCGACCGAGGCGCCGGCCGACCAGCCGGGATCGAGCGCGGAGAGCATGAGGAGGCCCGTAACCTGCAGCCCGAGGCCGAGGCCCAGCATCCGGGGGATGCCGAAGCGGGTGGCGAGCCAGCCGCCGGCCAGGTTGGCGAAGATGCCGGCGGCTTCGTAGAGCAGGAACAGGAAGGCGAGCGTGAAGGGCGAATAGCCGAGCCGGTAGAAATGCAGCAGCACCAGCATGCGGAGCGCGCCGTCGGAGAGCGTGAAGCCCCAATAGGCGGCGGTGACGATGGCGTAGTTGCGCAGCCCGCCCATCAGGCGCCCAGGTCCCGGACGATCGCGGCCAGGTCCACCATGCGGCAGGCATAGCCCATCTCGTTGTCGTACCAGGCATAGACCTTCAGCAGGGTTCCGTCGGTGACCATGGTGCTCGGCGCGTCCACGATCGAACTGCGGGTATCGTCGGCATAGTCGATCGAGACGAGCGGGCGATGCTCGATTCCCAGGATCCCGGCCAGGGGCCCGGCCGCCGCCGCCTCGAACAGGCCGTTCACCTCGGCCTCGCTCACCCTTCTCTCCAGTTCGAAGACGCAGTCGGTCAGGCTCGCGTTCAGCACCGGGGCGCGCACCGCGTGCCCGTTCAGCTTGCCCTTGAGCTCGGGATAGATCAGGGCGATGGCGGTGGCGCTCCCGGTCGTGGTCGGCTGCAGCGAATTCATCGCCGAGCGCGCGCGGCGCAGGTCCTTGTGCGGCGCGTCGACCACGACATTGGTGTTGGTCGGGTTGTGGATGGTGGTGATCTGGCCGTGGCGGATGCCGATCGCCTCGTGGATCACCTTCACCACCGGCGCGAGGCAGTTGGTGGTGCAAGAGGCCGCCGTGAGCAGGCGGTGGCGGGCCGGATCGTAAAGGCGGTCGTTGACGCCGACGACGATGTTGAGGGCGGCCTCGTCCTTCACGGGGGCGGAGACGATCACCCGCTTCACCCCCCGGCGGAAATAGGCCTCGAGCTGGTCGGGCTTCAGGAACCTGCCCGTGCAGTCGAGCAGGATGTCGCAGCCGAGGTCGCCCCAGGGCACGTCGGCCGGGTCGGGCCGGGCGCTGAAACTGATCGGCGTTTCGCCGACCAGGAAGGCGTCGTCGCGTTCCAGCGCCGCCGGCCCGCGCCAGCGGCCGTGAATGCTGTCGAACTCCAGGAGGTGCGCCGTGGTCGGGGCACCGCCCTTCACCTCGTTCACATGGACGATCGGCAGGCGGAGGCCGGCGCGCGGGTCCGCCGGGTCGCGCTCGACGCCGCCCATGGCCGCGCGCAGCGCCAGGCGGCCGATCCGGCCCATGCCGTTGATGCCGATACCCACGAGAGCCTCCTCTACGCCATGGCCGGCGTGCTGATGCCGATCTCGTCCAGGCGGGCCTTCACGGCCATGCGGTCGAGGGAGGCGAAGGGAAGGTTGCTGAAGATGTCGAGGCGGCGGCGGAGCGCGCTGTAGAGCTGGTTCAGGAGCACGCTGCGCTCGGTCTCCGTCCCGGTGAAGAGCGCCGGATCGGGCAGCGGCCAGAAGCCGGTGACCGCCCTTTCACCCAGGTCGGGACAGGCTTCGTCCGGCGTGTCGCAGAGGGCGATGACGAAGTCCATGCGCGGCGATTCGGGCCGCATGAACTCGGCCCAGGACTTCGAGCGCAGTTTCGACACGTCATGGCCGAGCGAGCGCAGCTTCTGGACCACCGCGGGCAGCGGCCCCTGGCCCGGCGCGGAACCGGCCGAATAGGCGTTGAAGCGGGTCCCGCCGATCTGGCTCAGGATCGCTTCCGCCATGATCGAGCGGGCGGAATTGCGGGTGCACAGGAACAGCACGTTGAAGGCGGGCATGAACGAAGGCTCCGCTTTCTCGACGTCTTCGGGCAGCAGGCGGCCGAGGTCGCCGCACAGATCGGGCCGGCCCCCGCAGCAGGTCTCGGTGACGAAGGAGAGCAGCGCGCGCAGTCCGGAGAAGCGCACCGCATAGATCACGTGCCGGCCGCGCCTCGTGGCCTGCAGCAGGCCCGCCTGCTCCAGCGCCGAAAGATGGAAGGACATGGTCGACTGGGGAACCGACAGCCGGCGCCCGATCTCGCCCGCGCCGAGCCCGTTCGGCCCGGCCGCGGCCAGGAGGCGCAGGAGCCGCACGCGCGTCTCCTGCGACAGGGCCTGGAAAATATCGGCGGCGATCATCGAATCCATATATCCAGTATTATAGATATATATGCGGCGCGCAAGCCTCCTCCGCCGGCGAAGCGCCGGCCGACGGTCTTGAGCGGCGGCGGGGAGGGGGGCGTCGCGCCCCCTACTCCTCCGGCTCGGTCGTGAACATCAGGGGGTAGCCGTGGGCGCGGGCGAGGTCGCAGGCGTTCTTCGCCTTGGTCTCGGCGACTTCGCGGGTGAAGACGGCGACCACGCACACGCCCTTCTGGTGGGCCGTCATCATGATGCGGTTGGCCAGTTCCTCGCCGATGCGGAACTCGACGCGGAGAACGACCACGACGAATTCGCGCGGCGTGTAGTCGTCGTTGACCAGGATGACCTTGTGCAGCTTCGGCTGCTCGAGCTTCGGCTTCGTCCTGGTTCGCGGCTTCAGGTCGGTATCGGCCATCGGAGGCGGCACTCCGGACGGTTGTTCCGTTCGGGGCGAACCCTATCCCGATTCCGGCCGGCGGCAAGCCCCCGCCGGCGCCGCAGACGCCCGCTTCAGCGCGCCTTGACGGCGCCGAGGCCCGCCCCTTCGCGGTCGAAGCGGGTGGCGCCGCGCCACAGATCGGCGACCGAGGCGAAGTAGTTCATCTGCACCGTGTCGCGATAGGGCGAGTTGGCGGGGAGCTGGGCCATCAGGCGGCGGTGCCCTTCCTCGAGCGCGTGATAGGGCATGGCGGGGAAGAGGTGGTGCAGCGCGTGATAGCGCAGGCCGACCGGGAACATGAGGTCGACCACGCCGCGGGGGCCGAGCACGTTCAGGCTGTCTTCCAGCTGGGCGGTATAGGACATCTGTTCGCCGCGGTTGCGGTAGCGATGCGCGGCGGTGTTGCGCACCCAGTTCAGCCCCATGGCGAACATGACGAGGAGATAGAACTTGAACAGCAGCATCCAGGGCAGCGTGCCGTTGACGAAGAGCACGGTGAGCGTCACCAGGATGGCAAAGGAGATGAGCTCGCTCACGATCCACAGCTCGCGCCGTTCGCCCGGCGGCAGCACGCGGCGATACTGCGGGTTGATCGCATAGGAGGAGGCGCGCTCGAGCACCCAGCGGCGCAGGCCCGGGTGGAAGAGCGACAGCGGTGTCAGCACCATGAAGCGGAACAGGGCCAGGATGGGGAGGATCGGCACCTGCAGGAAATACATGACGAGCTGGCGGCGCGGTCCGTTGCCCAGCGGGATGTATTCGCCGTCGGCGACGGTGCCGTAGGAGCCGTGCTTGTGATGGTCGGCGTGGTTGTTGTACATGAACGACGGCGTCAGCGTCGGGATGCCGAAGAGCAGGTTCCAGCCGATGGTGAAGGCGGTCATCTGCCCGGTCCGGAAATGCACGATCTCGTGGATGAACGTGCCGTTGCGGAAGAGCGCGAATCCGGCGACGAGGAAGGCGAGGATGCCGAGCGGCGAGGTGCCGTCGTTCAGCAGGAAATACGCGATGGCGGCATAGGCGATCACCGTGGTGATCAGGAAGTCGGTCCAGTAGATCCACGGATTCGGAACGAAGAGATCCTTGACGATGTCGCGCGCCTGCTTGATCGAGAAGGTCGCCCCTTCCGAGCCGGGAATGGTCTCTTCCGCTGCTGCGCGCGTCGCGTCGGTCATGGCCTTTTGGGAACCCGTCGGCTGTTCACCACCAAGAATCCGGCCGGCCGGAGCCGCCCGGTCCCTTCACTTAAGTCCGGTCGGGCCGCGCGTCTATGGCGGAGGGCGGAAAAAGCCCGGATCGGCATGCGGCCGGTTGTCCCGCTGACATGACGAGGATCGGCGTGATCAGCAACCCCCGGAGCGAAAGGGCGGCCAGGGGAATCGCGGAAATCCGGGCTTTTTCGGCCGGGCGCGCGGAAATCCTGCACCGGGAACCGGGCGATCGCGCGCAACTGTCGGAAACACTTCGTGAATTCGCGGCCGCGGGGGTGGAGGTGCTGGCCATCCACGGCGGCGACGGCACCATCCAGACCGTGCTGACCGCGCTCTTGGGCGAAGGCGCCTTCCCCGTCCCGCCGAAGCTCGCCATCCTGCCCGGCGGCATGACCAACCTGATCGCCATCGATGTCGGGGTCCGGGGTTCGCCGGCGGATGCCCTCGCCCGGCTCGCCGCCGCCCGCGATCTCGGCGCGCAGACCGTCCGCCGGCCCGTCCTGCGGCTGGAAGGCACGGGCGAGCGACCGCTCTACGGGATGTTCCTCGCCACCGCCGCGGTGGTGCGGGCGACCGAGCTCAACCGCGACAGCCTGCACCGGCTCGGCATCCGGGACCCGCTCGCCATCGCCCTGATCGTGGTCTCGCTGTGGCTGAAATACCTGTTCCGGCGCGGGCGGCCGAACGCCTTCTTCCGGGGCGATCCGATCGGCATCAGGCTGGACGGCGGCGCCGACCTGCGGGGCGACCGCTTCATGCTGGTGGCGAGCACGCTGGAAAAGCTGGTCTTCGGCATGCGTCCCTGGTGGGGCCGGGAGCGTGGCGCCATCCACCTGACCCTGCTGGACTTTCCGCCCCGCGCCTTCGCCCGGGTGGTTGCCTCGCTGCTCAGGGGAAAGCTGCCCGCCGACCTGCCGGCGAACTACCAGAGCCACAATGCCGACCGGATCGAGCTCGACCTCGATTGCCCGCTGACCCTGGACGGGGAGATGATCAGGCCCGAGGGGCGCCCGGTCATCCTGAGCGCCGCCGATGTCGTCGATTTCGTGAGGGCCTGATGGCGGCGAGAACGGTCGCGGAGATCGTCGCGGCGGAAGCCCGCCGGCCGGGCTTCCCCGAAGCCTTCGAGATGGTGGAGGAAATCCGCCGCCGGCACGGGGAGAGCGTGGCCGCGGTGCTGTTCTACGGCTCGTGCCGGCGCACCGGCTGGGTCGAGGACAGCGTGCTCGACTTCTACGCCCTGGTCGACAGCTATCGCGGCGCCTATCGGGGCTGGGCGCCGGCCTTCTTCAACCGGCTGCTGCCGCCGAACGTGCATTTCGTCGACCTGGAGCGCGAGGGCAGGCACATCCGGGCCAAATACGCCGTCTTTTCCATGGACCAGTTCCGCCGCGGGGCGGGGCCGCGGGCGCTGCTCTCCTCCGTCTGGGGCCGCTTCGCCCAGCCGACCTCGATCCTCTATGCCCGCGGGCCGGCCGAGGACGCCGCCGTCCTGGAGGCGCTGGCGCAGTCGGCCACGACGATGATGGCGAATGCCCGCCCGCTGGTGGGCGCGCAGGCGGGCGCCAGGGCGCTATGGACCATCGCCTTCCAGGAAAGCTATCGCAGCGAACTCCGCTCCGAGGGGGAGGATCGCTACGCCCATCTCTACGAGGCCTCGCAAGCCTATTACGAGGCGCTGGCGGCGGCGGCGCCGACGGCGCCCGGGATGGACCGGAAGGCGCTGGAGCGGCGCTGGGCGCTGCGCCGGGCCATCGGCAAGCTGATGGCCGTGTTTCGCCACATCAAGGCGGCCTATACCTTCGAGAACGGCCTGGAATACGTGCTGTGGAAGATCGAGCGGCATTCGGGCATCGGCGTCACGCCGACGCCCTGGCAGAAGCGGCATCCGCTGCTGGCCGCCCCCCGCCTCGCCTGGTCGCTGTACCGGCGCGGCGCCTTCCGCTGAAGCGTCAGCCGTCGCGGCCGGCGACGGTGCGCGGGGGATGCACGATCCGGCTGTAGCAGGACATGCGCGGATCGGTGATGAAGCGCCAGAGTACGGCCGTCCAGGAGCGGTAGGACTTCAGCCCGTCGTAATGCTCCGGCGCCATCGCCTTCAGCTTGGGCAGGTTGTTCCAGGGCACGTTGGCGAAGTCGTGGTGCTCGACATGGTAGCCCATGTTGAAGCAGACCCGGTTCAGCGGGCCGTAGTAGGAGAAGGTGTCCTGGTCGGAATCGGGGGTGTAGTGCTCCTGGATCCAGCGCCCGCCGAGCGGATGCAGGCCGAGGGCGAAGAAGGTCGAGAGCGCCATATAGGCGACCGCCTCCGGCCCGATCGCGAACCAGAGCGCCACGTCGAAGGCGACGACGACGGCGACATTCGCCACCATCCAGCGGTCGTAGATCGGCATGCCGACCAGCGCCTTCAGCTTGTTCGGGCGGAGCGACTGCGACACCGACAGGAACAGGACCCAGAGCGTCTTGCGGAAGGTCGAATTGCCGACCAGGTTCGCCTCGCGCTCGGAAACGATGTCGGGGTCCATGACGTATTCGCCGAGATGGCGGTGATGCAGCAGATGGTACTTGCGGAAGAACATGGCGGAGGGCGCGAACAGCCCGAGGTCGCAGACGATGCCGAGGATGCGGTTCGCCGTCTTGCCCTCGAACACCAGGTCGTGGGTGCATTCGTGGATCAGCACATAGAGCGCATGGCTGATGAAGGCACCCACCACATAGGCGACGAGCGGGATCGCCCACCAGGGCAGGCCCGGCATGACCGAGGCGATGGCGACCTGACCGCCGACCAGGGCCAGGACCCAGACGGCCGACAGCACGTTCGGACCCATCAGGCCCTTCACCTCCGGATGCGAGGCGAGGATGCGCCGCCGGCGCTGCAGATGCTGGGTCTCTGTTCCGACTAGGGTGTACATGCCTGCGCCTTGCTTGGCCGAAACCGGATACGCGTCGTCGGCGGGTGCATACGGTCAGGCCTATATAGCCCCGGGCCCCGCGATGTCACTAGCTATCGCGGGTGTGGCGGTTTTATGTCGTCCCCTGTAAAGGGCGGGACAGTCGCGGTCCGACATGCACCTCGAGGTGTGATGAAACTCCTGAATTCCCTGATGCGACGGATCGTCCAGGTCGGCACGCTCCGGATCGTCGACGCCGAGGGCAACGAGCATGTGCACCAGGGCACCCCGGGTCCCAGCGTGACCATTCGCCTCACCGATCCGAGGCTCTATCACACGCTGTTTCTCAACCCGGAGCTTCGGGCCGGCGAAGCCTATATGGACGGCACGCTGCTGATCGAGGAGGGGTCGATCCGCGACCTGCTCATGATCTATGCGCTGAACCGCCTCTCCCTGCGCGGCCATCCGCTGCAGAAGGCCGTGCGCGGATCGGTGAAGCGGGTGAAGAAGCTGTTCCAGCGCAACACATTGAAACGATCGCGTGAGAACGTCGCGCATCACTACGACCTGTCGAACGAGCTCTACCGGCTCTTCCTCGACGAGGACATGAACTATTCCTGCGCCTATTTCACCGATCCCGACGACAGCATCGAGGTGGCGCAGCAGAACAAGCTCCGCCACGTCGCTTCCAAGCTGGCGCTGAAGCCCGGGATGCGTGTGCTCGACATCGGTTGCGGCTGGGGCGGCATGGCGCTGTACCTCGCCAGGCATTTCGACGTGGAGGTGGTGGGCGTCACGCTCTCGACCGAGCAGCGGGCACTGGCGATCGAGCGCGCCAAGGCGCGGGGGCTCGACCACAAGGTCAGGTTCGAGCTGATGGACTACCGGAACGTCGAGGGCCCCTTCGACCGCATCGTCTCCATCGGCATGTTCGAGCATGTCGGCGTCGGCCACTACGACGAGTTCTTCGGCAAGGCCTCCTCGCTGCTGACCGATGACGGCGTCATGCTGCTGCATTCGATCGGCCGGAAGGGCGGTCCCGGCGCCACGGCGGCCTGGATCCGGAAGTACATCTTCCCCGGCGGCTACTCCCCGGCGCTCTCGGAGACCCTCGCCTCGGTCGAGCGCGCCGGACTCTGGGTCAACGACATCGAGATCTTGCGCCTGCATTATGCCGAGACGCTGAAGCACTGGGACGCCCGCTTTCAGGCCAACCGGGCCAAGGCCGCGGCGATGTTCGACGAGCGCTTCTGCCGCATGTGGGAGTTCTACCTGATCGTCTGCGAATTCGGCTTCCGCTACGGCAAGCAGATGGTCTTTCAGATGCAGCTCAGCAAGGAGCAGGGCGCGCTGCCGATCGTGCGCGACTACATCACCGAGACGGAAGCCGACCTCCGCCGCCGCGAGCGGATGACGCCGGCAGCGGAGTAGCGCGGGGGCTCAGACCGCCTCGACGATCCGCTTTCGCATGGCCGCATCGGGCAGCGGGCCCGACCCGGCCTTGGCGTTGTCGGCCATGTGCTCGGGCCGGCTGGTGCCGGGGATGACGCAGGTGACGGCGGGGTTCGCCAGGACGAACTTCAGCAGCAGCTGGGCCCAGCTCGAACAGCCGATCTCACCCGCGAACGAAGGCAGCGGCTTGTCGCGGAGCTTCCGCAGGAGGCCGCCGCCGCCGAAGGGCTGGTTCACCAGCACCGCGATCCCCTTCTCCGCCGCCAGCGGCAGCAGCCGCGTCTCGGCGGCACGGTCGTCGGCGGCGTAGTTCAGCTGCACGAAGTCGAGCGGCTCCGCCCGCATGACCGCTTCCAGTTCGGCATGCGCCCCCGGCGTGTAATGGGTGATGCCCAGATACCGGATGCGCCCTTCCGCCTTCCATTTTCGCAAGGTGGGAAGGTGCAAGCGCCAGTCGACCAGGTTGTGCACCTGCATCAGATCCATCGGCCGGTGGCGCAGCAGCCGGAACGACGTCTCCATCTGGGCGATGCCGGCGCCCTCGCCTTGCGTCCAGACCTTGGTGGCGACGAAGGCCTTCCCATGCCCCTGCATGGCGGTGAGGAGTTCACCCACCACGGCTTCCGAACGGCCGTACATGGGCGAGCTGTCGATCACCGACCCGCCGGCGGCGAAGAGTGTCTCCAGCACCGCGGTCAGGCGCTTGCGCATGGCATCGTCCAGCGCGGCATCGAAGGTCTGCCAGGTGCCGAGGCCGACGACGGGAAGCCGTTCGCCGGTCGAGGGAATGCTGCGGGTGTCCATGCGATCTCCCTGGGCCCGGGCGGTCGGAACGAAGGGCAGGAGGCCGGCCGCCTTCAGCACCGTCCGGCGCGGGATCACGACCGCAACCTCAGGCCGTCGAGCAGGGCCTCCAGCGCGCGGACATGCGCGCGCCCCGAGGCGGCGGGATCGGCGGCGGCGGCGCAGGTAACGGCCGCTTCCGTCACCGCGCCTACCAGGAGGCAGGCGAGCGGCCCCGCCGGTTGTCGTGCGATCAGGCCCTTCTGCATGGCCGCCTGCAGCAGGTCGGGCATCCGGGCCATGAAATGCTCGGCATCGATCTCGCGCCAGCGTTCCCAGCCCAGCACCGCCGGCCCGTCCTTCAGGATGATCCGGTTGATGGCGGGTTCGGCACAGGCGGCGAAATAGGCCCGGGTACCCTGCAGGAAGCGGTCGAGTTCGTCGGCTGCATTGCGCGACGCCGCCCGCACGCGCGAGGCCAGCGCGGATGACGTCGCCAGGAAGACCGCCTCGAACACGGCTTCCTTGGTCGGGTAGTGGTGATAGACGGCGCCCTTGGCGACACCGGCCGCCGCGGCGATGCGGTCGACCGAGGTTTCAGCGAAGCCCTTGGCGGCGAAGAGCTCGGCCGCCGCCGCCACGATCGCCGCCCGGGTCGCTTCCCGCCGCTCCGCCTGCTTTGCCATGCCGGCACTCTAGCAGCTTTACTTGTCGACCGATGGTCGGTAATTACCGACCAGCAGTCGGTTGAGGGAGCCTGCCATGCCGAGCCGCCAGACCGTCGAAGCTTTCGCCGCAGCCCTCGAAAGCGGGCGCTTCGTCGAAGCCATCCTGGACTTCTACGCGGAGGACGCCTCCATGCAGGAGAACGGCGATCCGCCCCGGCGGGGCCGCGACCTGCTGGTGGAAGGCGAGAAAAAGGTGCTCGCCCGGTCCAGGTCGGTCACCGCGCGCCGCCTCTCCCCCATCCTGATCGACGGCGACCACGTCGCCATCCGCTGGCTGTTCGAGTTCGAGACGGCGGACGGTCGCAAGCGGAGGCTGGACGAGATCGCCTGGCAGAGGTGGGAAGGCGAGAAGGTGATGGAGGAACGGTTCTTCTACGATCCGCGACAACTCGGCACGGGCGAAAAGGAGACCGCCTAGCGAAAATTTAACCGTGAGTAGGCTCTCCTGGGACCCGAGAGTCCGGAGGGTTGTTGATGTCCCTGTGCCGCCGATGCGAGGTCCTACCCGACAAGATCCAAGGTCCTCGCGACTATTATCTGTGGTTCCCGCTCGGTCATTCGGAGGCGAAGGTTCGCCGGACCCTGGACACGGCCGGTTGCGACTGGCGCCGGGACGAGCGGACCGAGGCGGTGGTGCTGCGCGCCGACCCGGCCTTGTTCCGGGCGATCGGGTCCGCGCTCCTCGACACCCTCTCTTCCGAGGAGGTGAAGGCGACCCGGGTACTGGCCGTGGCACCCGCCGACGGCCCCGGACCGCGCGACTACCCGGCCGTGGTCACACTGCGCCAGATGCTGGTCTTCCAGGACTCCGGCTGGCTGATCGACGCGATGGCCCAGGAGGCCTTCCCCGTGCGCTTCAGCCCGATCGCCTTCGCCGACGCGCCGGAGGAGATCCACGCGCATCAGGCCGAAATCCTGGCCCAGGACGCGGCCGGCCAGGCCATGGACGGTCTCAAGCTGCTGCAGATCGCCCAGGAGGCGGGCCTGCTCTTCCAGGCCGACCGGCTGGCCCGTATCGCAGCGATCCGGGCGGCGGAGGCCCAGGGCATCGACACGCCGGTCTTCGTCAATTTCTCCCCCGCGTCGATCTACGACCCGGCCTTCTGCCTTCGCAGCACGGTCGCCGCGCTGGAAGCCACGCGCATCGCAAAGGACGCCGTCTGCTTCACCATCATCGCGCCCGAACGCTGGGACGACACACGACACCTACGGACGATCCTCGACTTCTATCGCGGCTCGGGGTTCCGCGTGGCGCTGGGGGGCGTCGGCTCCGGCGCTTCCTCTCTCGCCCTGATCGAGACGCTGAAGCCCGATGTCATTTTCATCGACGGCAGCATCGTCCGTGCCGTCGATGCCGATGCCTACAAGCAGGTGATCGCCCGCAAGCTGCTGGAGATCGCCCAGCGCCTGCGGATCGAAAGTGTGGTGAGCGGTATCGGCACGCAGGCCGAGCTGACCTGGGCCTATGAGCAGGGTGCCAACTACGTCCAGGGTCCCCTGCTCGCCCGGCGGGACCAGAGCCGCGCCGCAGACGCGGCATGATCGCCGGCCCCGCCGAAGCGGGCGGCGGCACCTCCGCGGCCGTTGCGCCCACGCCGCTCTTCGCCGGCCTGTTCGAGGGACTGGGCCCCTGCCATCTGGCCGCCGCCGACGGCACCATCGTCTATGCCAACCGCGCCCTCAGGGACATTCTTTCGCGCTATGGCGAGTCCCTGCCCGACCGGCTGCCCGGACATGTCGCGCAGCGGGCGCTGCAGAAGGCTGAAGGCGTGCGCGCCAATCTGACACTGCGGGCGGGGGCGGAGGAGCGCCGCTTCAGGGTCCTCCACCGCGGCTTCGGGACCGGAACGCCGCTCGGCCAGCAGATCCTCAGCACCTATGAGGACGTGACGCGCGAGTCGGAGGCGCTCGGCACCATCCGGCGGATCAAGGACCGGGCCGAGGATGTCATGCGGGTCGTGTCCGATTGGGTCTGGGAGACCGGACCGGATGGGCGGCTTACCTTCCTCGCGAGCCGCGACGGCACGCTTCTGGGCCGGCCGACGGACCAGCACCTCGGCGGTTCCATCTTCGAGATGGGCCGCTTCGCGACCAATCCCGCACATCCGCGACTGCGCCTGCCTCACCCGCGTCTGCGCGCCGCCTTTCACGATGCGCTCTATCTCGCCGAGGCCGCGGACGGGCGCCAGTACAGCTTCCTGATGTCGGCTGTCCCCATCTTCGCCGAGCAGGACGGCGCCTTCGAGGGCTTTCGCGGTTCCGCTTCCGACGTGACCGACCGCCTGGAGGCCGAGGCGGATGCCCGCGCCTATCGCAGCCGGCTCGAAGCGACACTGGAGGAGTTGAAGGCACGGAACGCACAGCTGCAGGAGGCGCTTTCGGCAGCGCAGGCCGCCGCGACCGCGAAGAGCGAGTTCCTGGCCATGATGAGCCATGAACTGCGCACGCCGCTCAACGCCATCATCGGCTTCTCCGAAGTGATGGACATGGCGGCCTTCGGCCCGCTCGGCAACGACACCTACAAGGGCTATGCCGGCGACATCCTGAGCAGTGGTCGGCACCTGCTCAGCCTGATCAACGACATCCTGGACCTGGTCAAGCTGGAAGCCGGGCAGATGGAGTTGCAGCGAGAGCGGATCGAGATGGGTGCCGTCGTGGATGCCTGCCGACGCCTGGTCTCCGAACAGGCCCGGCGGAAACAGATCGCGATCGATGTGGACGTGCCGCCCGGCCTCTTCGTCATGGCCGATCCGCGGCGCTTGCGTCAGCTCTGGCTCAATATCCTGTCGAACGCGGTGAAATTCACCCCCGACCGGGGCAGCATCCGCCTCTGGGCCGAGGCGGGAGAGAAGGTCAGGGTCTATTGCCGGGATACCGGCATCGGCATTCCACCCGACAAGCTGGAGATGGTGTTCGAACCCTTCCGGCAGGTGGACAGTTCGCTCGCGCGCAAGCACGAGGGGACAGGGTTGGGCCTTCCCATCTCGCGCTCGATCGCCGAGCAGCATGGCGGCACGCTCACCCTGGAGAGCGAACCACAGGTCGGCACGACCCTCATCCTGGCGCTGCCGGCCGCCTGATCGCATCGCGGCGGCCCGCCCCCCGCTCCCTTCCCGCCTGCTATAAACTGCGCACTCCCCGCCCCGGCACGCCGGGAGGGCAAGAAGAACGCATCGGAGGAAACAGTCATGAGTCACGACAAGCTGGCGGCCGATCTCGCCGTCCGGCAGGCCAGGGTGCGGGCCATGGGCGGCACGGCGAAAACCGACGCCCGCCGCGCCCAGGGTATCCTGAACGCGCGCGAGCGTATCGCCCGGCTCTGCGACGCCGACAGCTTCTCGGAGATCGGCGAGTTCGTGATCTCGACGAGGGTAGAGGATGCCGAGCGCACCCCGGCCGACGGGATCATCACCGGCTTCGGCGCCGTCGACGGACGCGACGTGGCGGTGGCCTCCTTCGACCTGACGACGCTCGGCGCCTCATCCTCGGCCAACAACATCACCAAGCTGCGCTACCTGCGCGGTGCGGCGAGCAAGGCCGGCGTGCCCTGTATCTTCCTGCTCGAATCCGCCGGTGCCCGCATGCCCGACATCCAGGGCGCCAAGGGCATGGGCCGCATCGGCCAGATCTCCCAGCACGGGCGCGAGCGCGACACGCCCTGGATCGCCGCCGTGCTCGGCCCCTGCTATGGCATGGGCACCTGGTACACGGTGCAGTCCGACTTCGCCGTGATGCGCAAGGGCGCGGTCTTCTCGGTCTCCAGCCCCAAGGTCACCTCGGTGGCATTGGGCGAGGAGATCACCGCCGAACGCCTCGGCGGCTGGGAAATGCATGCCCGCACCACCGGCCAGGTGGACGCGGTGGCCGAGACCGACGAGGAGGCGCTCGCCGTCATCCGCCGAACGCTGTCCTACCTGCCCTCCAATGCCGCCGAACTGCCGCCGGTATCGGCCGAGGTGACCGCGCCGGGCGGCGATGTGGAAGCGCTGCTGCCGGTCGAGCGCAACAAGATCTACGACGTGAAGAAGGTGATCGAGGCCTTCGCCGACCGGGGCTCGCTGCACAGCTATCGCGAGCTGCACGGGCGGGCGCTCTATACCGGCTTCGCCCGGCTGGACGGCAAGCCCATCGGCGTCGTCGCCAGCAACCCCAGGCACAAGGGCGGCGCCATCGACGATCAGGCTTGCGACAAGATGACGGAGTTCGTCGTCCTCTGCGACAGCTTCAACCTGCCGATCGTGCTGATGGCCGACACCCCGGGCTTCCTGGTCGGCCTGCAGGCGGAAGAGCGCGGCGTCGCCGGCAAGATCATGAACAACCTGCACGCGCTGTCGCTGGCGAGCGTGCCGAAGATCGCCATCGTCATGCGGAAAAGCTACGGCCAGGCCTATCTCAATCTCGGCGGCGGCGTGGCCGACGTCATGGCCGTGTGGACGACGGGCGAGATCGGCTTCGTCGATCCGGCGGTGGCGGTGAGCGTCGTCCACAACGCTCCCAAGGCCGATGCGCGCGAGGACTACGAGGCGCTCAGGGCCAGCATGATCAAGGGCAGCACGCCCTACGACCTGACGGAGATCTTCGCCGCGCATACGGTGATCCGCCCGAACGACACGCGGGCCTGGCTGACGCGGATGCTGCGCGTCTTTTCGCGCCGGCCCGACAAGGGCATCGGCAAGCACCGCCTCGCCAACTGGCCGACCAGTCTCTGACCGGCCGGCCGCGGCCGGCGTCAGATCGGGGCGATCGAACGGAACTTCGGCGGATGGTCGTTCGGCCGCCGGTGCTGGCACTGGGCGAAGGTCTCGATCAGGAAGCGGCGCGTGTCGCGCGGATCGATGATCTCGTCGATGCCGAAGCCTTCGGCCGCGCGGATCGAGCTGATCTGGGAGTGGATGTGGTCGATCAGCTCCTGGCGCTTCGCCGCCGGATCGGGTGCCGCCTCGTATTCCTTCCTGAAGGCGACATCGACCGAACCCTCGACCGACATGGCGCAGATCTGCGCCGTCGGCCAGGCGACCGAGGCGTCGGCGGCGAAGCTCCGCCCGCCCGCCATGGCGAAATAGCCGAGGCCGTAGCCCTTGCGGAGCACGATGGAGATGCGCGGCACGCTGGCATGGCCCCATTCGTAGATCAGCTTGGCCGAGCGGCGGCCGAGCGATGTCTTCTCGGCCGAGGAGCCGATGGAGAAGCCCGGCACGTCGATCAGGGATACCAGCGGCAGGCCGTAGGCATCGCACAGTGCGATGAAATGGGCCATCTTGTCGCAAGCGTTCGAATCGAGCATGCCACCGAGCTTGAGCGGCTGGTTGGCGACGAAGCCGACGGGGCGGCCGCCCAGCCGGGCGAAGGCGGTGACGATGTTGCCCGCGAAGGTGGGCTTCAGTTCGAAGACGCTGCCGCGATCGGCGATCAGGCCGATCACCTTCCGCATGTCATAGGCCTTGCGCGGGTTGGAGGGCACCATCTCGACCAGCGCCTCCTCGCGCCGGTCCATCGGATCGTCGACGACGGCGACCGGCAGCTCGGCCCGGGCGTTGGAGGGCAGATAGGACAGGAAGCGCCGCGCGGCGGCGATGGCCTCCGCCTCGCTCTGGGTGCCGAGGTCGGCGATGCCCTGGCGGTCGACCTGCATCTCCGCCCCGCCGATCTCGAGCTGGTCGGTGATCTCCTCGCCCGTGCCCGCCTTCACCAGCGCCGGGCCGGCGAGGCCCATGGTGGAGAGCCCGCGCACCATGACCACGAAATCCGACATGCCGGCATAGTTGGTGGGGCCGGCGAAGCCCGCGCCCAGCATCACAGCCACCATCGGCACCCAGCCGGAGGCCCGGGCGAAGTTGTGGAACATCGGGTTGGCATGGGCGAAGTGGCGTGAATTCTGCCCGCCCTGGATGCGATGGCCGCCGCCGTCCAGCATCAGGACGATGGGAATGCCGCGGGTGATGGCGAGCTGGAGCGCGCGCTGGGTCTTGGCGCTGCCGAGCTTGCCGATGCTGCCGCCGAAGACGCTGAAGTCCTGCGCGGTGACGACGACGGGCCTGCCGTCGATCAGCGCCGTGCCCGTGACGACGCCGTCGGCCGGCGCCTTGTCGCGGGCGGGTTCGTCGTCGCCCTCGCCGGAGACCAGCGAGCCGAACTCGCGAAAGCTGCCGGCATCGACGAGTTTCTCCACCCTTTCGCGCGCGGTGAGCTTCCCGCGGCCGTGCTGGCGCTCGACGGCGGCGGGCCGGCTCCCGTCGTGAAGGGCGTTCCTCGCCGCATCGATATCGGCGAGCAGGGCACGGGATTCCTTGTCCCATATCGGCATTGTTGTTTTTCCTGAACTGTAACGCTTCGGGGTTTCCTCTCCGGCGCCTATCCATTCATAGTAGGCGCAAGCCCGCAACCGCGATCAGGCGGGCCAAACAGAAGACTAGGGAGAAAAGCACCATGACGATCAGAAGGGCCCTTCTGGGCCTGACGATGGTTTCGGCCATCGCCATGGCGGCGGCGAGCGCCGACGCCCGCGAACTGAAGGGCAGCACGCATCTGCCGCCGAAGAACGACACGATCGTGAACGGCTATGTGCCGTTCGTGAAGTATGTCGAGGAGCGGACCAAGGGTTCGCTCAAGATCAAGGTCTTCAACGGCGGCACGCTGCTCGGCCCGCGGGCCGCGGCCGGCGGCATCAAGGACGGCGTGGTCGACATGGGCTACGTCATCGTCGGCTACCACCCGGCCGAATTCCCGATGCTGGGCGGCTTCGCCAACGACATTTCGGCCATCGGCACCGACCCGGTCGCGACCGTGGCGGCGACCACCGACTGGGTGTTCAACCACTGCAAGCCCTGCCTGGAGGAATTCGCCAAGCAGGGCAACGTCTTCACCGGCGCCGGCGCGGTACCCGGCATGGTGATCATGTCGAAGGTGAAGTTCGACAAGCTGTCGGACTACGCGGGCAAGCGCATCCGCTCCAACGGCGGCTTCTGGGACGAGTTCATCAAGTCGCTCGGCGCGGTGCCGGTCAACGTGCCCTCCTCGGAACAGTACGAGGCATTGAATCGGGGCCTCGTCGATGCCGTCATCCACGTCCCCTCTTCCATGAAGACCTATTCGCTCTGGGACATGGTGAAGGACGTGACGCTGATCAATTTCGGCATCTACCGGTCGCTCAACACCTTCGCCTTCAACCCGGCGGTCTGGAAGAGCCTGACGGCGGACGAGCGCAAGGCGATCCTCGAATCGGCGCTCGACGCCAATCTCGATATCGCGCAGGGCTATCTCGATACCGGCAAGGAGGCGCTAGAGGGCAGCAAGAAGAAGAACATCGCCATCCACGCGCCCGCACCGGAAGTGCAGGCCAAGGTGGACGAGTTCATCGCCAAGATGACCAAGGAGGGCGTGGAGCTCGGCAAGACCAAGTACGGCATGGCGGACGCCGAGAAAGTCGTCGGGACGGTGATCGACCTCAACAAGAAGTGGGAAGCGATCTGGAAGGAGACCGGGCAGGACCTGGCGAAGTTCAAGGTCCGCGCGCGGGAAGAGATCCTGGGCAAGGTCAACGCGGCCCAGTACGGCCTCTGATCACCTCTCGGCCGAAAGACCAGGGGCGCCCTTGCGGGGGCGCCCCTTTTTCGTCACCGCGCCGACATCGTCACTGCAGCAGATCGGGCAGGAAGAGCGAGATCTGCGGAAAGACGACCAGCAGCGTCAGCGTGATCAGGTCGGCGAGCAGGAACCAGGCGATGCCGCGGAAGATCGCTTCCGTGCTGACGAGGTTGCCGACCACGCCCTTGATCACGAAGACATTGAGCCCGACGGGCGGCGTGATCAGGCCGATTTCCAAGAGCTTCACGATCAGGATACCGAACCAGATCAGGTTGATGCCCGCCCCGTCGATCAGCGGCATGAAGATCGGCAGGGTCAGAAGCATGATCCCGAGCGGATCGAGGAACATGCCGAGGATGAGGTAGGCGGCGCAGACGATCAGCATCAGCATGAGGGGCGAGAGACCGGCATCCTCGACGAAACTGCCGAGGAAGTCGGTGAAGCCGGCGAGCGCCAGGAAGCGGGTCAGGAGGTGCGCGCCGATGGCGATCACGAAGATGGCCGAGGTGCTGTAGAGCGTCTCCTTCAACGCCTGGCGCATCGTATCGACGCTGAGCGTACCCATGCCGGCGGCGATCACGACGGCGAGGAAGGCGCCGATGGCCCCCGCCTCCGTCGGCGTGAAGGCGCCCGAGAGCAGCCCGCCGAAGACGCCGAAGATCAGGACCAGTGTCGGCGCCGTGTGTCGCAGCACCAGCAGGCGCTCGCCCCAGGTCACCCGCGTCTCGAGCTTCGGTGCGATCGAGGGCTTGATCTTCACCGCCACGATGACGGCGGCGGCGTACATGAACGCCGTCAGGATGCCGGGCAGGAACCCGGCCATGAAAAGCGGACCGATCGGCGCCTCCACGAAGATGCCGTAGAGCAGCAGCAGGATGCTGGGCGGGATCATCGAGCCGATGGTGCCCGCCGCCGCGCAGGCGCCGGTGGCGAGCCGGGGGTCGTAGCCGGATTTGACCATTTCCGGGATCGCGATGCGGCCGATGGCGGCGGCACAGGCGACCGAGGACCCGGTCACCGCCGAGAAGCCGGCGCCGGCCCCGATGGAGGCGATGGCGAGCCCGCCGGGAAGACCCGAGAGCCACAGCCGGGCCGCGGCGAACAGGCCGTGCGTCAGCTTCGCGTGGTGGCAGATGTAGCCCATCAGGAGGAACATCGGCACGGAAGTCAGCGTCCAGTTCGCCACGACCTCGTGGGGGATCGCGGTGAAGATGCCGACCGCCTGCTTCAGGCCGATCACCACCCAGATGCCGGCGAAGGAGACGAGGCCGAGCGCCACCGCGATGGGCACGCGCAGGAGCAGCAGGACGAGCAGGACGGCGAGCGCCGTCAGCGAGATCTGAATGTCGCTCATGGCCGGCTCCTATTCGCCCAGGTGTTCGCTGTCGGTCTTGAGCGGGGAGGAATCGCCGGAGAGCAGGCGGTAGGCCTTCCACAGGAGAACGATGGTGATGAGGCCGCAGCCGATCGGCATCAGGAAGCGCGGCGGCCAGATGGCGAGGTTGAGCGAGCCCGAATAGACCTCGCCGACATGCGCCTTCTCCACCGCCTCGATCCAACTCCGCCAGGTGAGCAGCGCGTAGAAGATCGAGGAGAACAGGCTGACGAAGGCGATCAGGATGCGCTGGCCGCCCTCGCCCAGGCGCTGGGCCAGGATTTCGACCGCGATATGGCCGTTCTTGCCCTCGACAGCGGCGAGCGGCAGGAAGACCACCGCGATCATGTAGTAGAAGGACGAGATTTCGATCGTGCCCGAGAGCGGCATGTTGAAGAAAAATCGCGCCATGACGTCGACGCTGACATGCAGCATCGTCACCAGCAGCACGAGGCTGCCGATCGCGGCCAGGCTTCCGCTCAGGCCGTCGAGCGCACGGGTGACCAGAACCATGCTTTCGTTTCCTCTCCACCGTCGCCGCTGTTTGGTCGCGGCTTTCTCGGGTCCGCTTGTGACCCGTCGGGGATGCTATTACAAGACCCTAAATTTATCGAACACTCATTAAGGGACGGAAACATGTATCTCGACCCGCGCATGCCGCGGCCGGAGGATTGCGTCCTGCGCCCGCTGCTCGACCGCCGGGCGCGCGAAACCCCCGACAAGGTTTTCGCGATATTCGAGGACGGCGAGAGCTGGACCTATGCCGAGCTCAGGCGCCGGGTCGCCCAGGTGGCCGCGAGCCTGCAGGCCCAGGGGGTCGCCCAGGGTGACTTCGTCATGTCCTGGCAGAGCAACGGGCCGATCACCCTTCTCACCTGGTTCGGGCTGAACTACCTCGGCGCGGTCTACGTCCCCGTCAACACCTCCTATCGGGGGCGCCTTCTCGAGCATGTGATCGCGAATTCGGACGCGACGCTCATGGTCGCCGACTGCCGGCTGCTCGACCGGCTCCAGGGCATCGGCCTGTCGCAGATGAAGCGCGTGATCGCCGTGGGCGACGCCGCGCCGACGGTGGCCGGGCTGGAGGTGCTGCCGCAGTCGGCGCTCTTCGCCGGTCCGGCGGAGCCCGCCGCGCCGGCGCGGGAGATCGCACCCTGGGACACCCAGACGGTGATCTACACCTCCGGCACCACCGGACCCTCGAAGGGGGTGCTGTCGTCCTATGCCCATCTCTACTCCACCGGGCATGCCTTCCATGCGGTGACGGCGGAGGACCGCAACATGGTCAACCTGCCGATGTTCCACGCCGGCGGGACGGGCGCGATCTATCGCATGCTGATCCGAGGCGGCTCCTGCGCCATCTTCGAGGCCTTCAGCACATCCACCTTCTGGGACAAGGTGCGGCAGACGCGGGCCACGACGCTGACGCTGCTCGGCGCGATGACGCCCTTCCTGATGAAGGAGCCGCCGAGCCCGCGCGACCGCGACCATACGCTCCGCCTCGCGACCATGGTGCCGCTCGCCGACGACGCCCTCGCCTTCTCCGAGCGCTTCGGCATCGACATCTACACCACCTTCAACATGACCGAGACCTCCTGCCCGATCTTCTCGCAGAAGAACCCGACGGCGAAGGGCACCTGCGGCGTGCCGCGCCCGGGCGTGGAATGCCGGATCGTGGACGAGAACGACTGCGAACTGCCGGTGGGCACCATCGGCGAGCTGATCGTGCGCACCGACATGCCCTGGGCGATGAACAGCGGCTATCACAAGAACCCGGAGGCGACCGCCAAGGCCTGGCGGAACGGCTGGTTCCATACCGGCGATGCCTTCCGGAAGGATGCGGAGGGCAACTTCTACTTCGTCGACCGCATGAAGGACGCCATCCGCCGCCGCGGCGAGAACATCTCCTCCTTCGAGGTGGAGGCGGAGATCACAGCGCACCCGGCCGTGCGCGAGGCGGCGGTCGTCGCGGTGAAGAGCGAGCTGTCGGAGGACGAGGTGCTGGCCGTGCTCGCGCCGGTGCCCGGACAGACCATCGACCCCGTGGCGCTGATCGATTTCCTGCGCCCGCGCATGGCGCATTTCATGATCCCGCGCTACCTGCGCATCCTGCCCGACCTGCCGAAGACGCCGACCCAGAAGGTGCAGAAGAACCTGCTGCGCGACGAAGGCATCACCGCCGATACCTGGGACCGCGAGAAGGCCGGCATCGTGATCAAGCGCGAGAAGCTCGGGCAGGGCCGCGCGGGTTGAGCCTACGCGCGCTTCCGCGATGGGGCCTTCGCCTTCACGGCGGCCTTCCCCGCGGCAGGGCGTGTCTTCACCGCCTTCGCCCGCGCGGCGCGATAGGCGGCGTCGATCGCACCGCGGGCGAGGTCGCGCAGTTCGTCGACCTCGTCCATCAGCGCGTCGGGGACCTGCCAATAGGGCATCTGCACCCGCTTGCCGTTCGGGCTCTGGTATACGAAGGGCGGCCAGCCGCCGTCCTCGAAGACCGGACGGTTGATCTCGTCGGCCTTGAGGTAGAGGGCCTCATAGGCCACCAGGCCGAACATCACCTCGCCGTGGAAAATGCCCGCCCCGCCGAACATGCCCCGCACCCTGACCGGCCCGAGCGGACCGAACAGGTCGAGAAGGAACGCGCGGTACTCCTCCGAGATCGCCATCAGGCCCGGGGCAGGTCTGTCTTGGCGCGGCCGATGGTCTGGTACAGCTCCGGCCGGCGCTGGTCCATCAGCGGGTAGCGGTGCTTCACCTCCTCGATGTAGTCGAGGTCGATCACCGTAGTGAGGCAGCATTCGGTGTCGGGGGCCGTCGCCGTCACCACGCCCCAGGGATCGACCACCATGCTGCGGCCGACGAAGGAGAGCTTCGAGGACGGATCGGCGCCCACCTGGCCCGAGGCCACCACCCAGCACTGGTTCTCCGCCGCTCGGGCGCGCAGGAAGAACTCCCAATGGTCGAAGCGCGGCGACAGGAAGGCCGAAGCGCAGACGATGACCTTCGCCCCCTTCAGCGCCAGCTCGCGATAGACCTCGGGGAAGCGCAGGTCGGAACAGACCGAGACGCCGACCGGACCCACGGGGGTCGGGAAGACGGGCAGTTCGGTGCCGGCATCGACTTTCTTGGATTCGACATAGCCCGGTGGAATGTCGGGCCGGTTCGGCGCGTCGAAGAGATGCGTCTTGTCGTAGTGGCCGACGATCCTGCCGTCCGGCCCGATGACCGGGGCGGAATTGAAATAGCGGTTGCCGCGCCGCTCGTAGAGCGAGCCGACGATGGTCATGCCATATCTTTTCGCCTTCTCGGCCAGGAGATCCGTGGTGGGGCCGGGCACGGTCTCGGCAAGGTCGCGGTAGGCCTCTTCCGAGGAGAAGCCGACGCCGGTCCAGACTTCCGGCAGCACGACGAGTTCCGAGCCGCGCGATCCCGCCTGGTCGAGGAATCGCATCACCTTCGCGACCGTGGCGTCCTTGCTGCGATCGTCGGCGGTGATCTGGATGGCTGAGACGGTGATATCCTTGGCCAAGTCGGTTTCCTCCGGCATGTCGCCCTGTCGGATCATAGCCGGTGATCGGGGAGTAGAACCATGTCGGACCTGAAGCGCCTGATCGGCTTCATCGACCACACCGCCCTGGACGACGGGCGCGAGCGGAGCGCCGCCGAAATCGTGTGCGCCCAGGCCGCGGCGGCGGCGAAGGCCGGCACGCCGGTGGCCGCCGTCTGCATCTGGTCGGATTTCATCCGGCCCGCAAGGACCTGGCTGAAGGGCCGCGGCGTGCCGATCGCCACGGTCGTGAACTTCCCGGATGGCGACGCCCCCGCCGATGCCGTCCATGCCGAAACCGAGAAGGCCATCACCGACGGCGCCGAGGAGATCGACGTCGTCATCCCCTTCCGCAGGGACCCGGCCGCCGCGGGCCCGATCGTCGCCGCGGCGCGCGCGGCCTGCGGCGGGCGCATCCCCTTGAAGGTGATCCTGGAAACCGGCCAGCTCGGCGACCGCATCGCCGCCACGGCCAGGATCGCGGTGGCGAACGGCGCCGATTTCCTGAAGACCTCCACCGGCAAGTTCCAGCCCGGCGCCGAGATGCCGGCGGTGGAGACGCTGCTCTCGGTCATCGCCGAACATCGCGGCCGCCTGCTCGGCCTGAAGGTTTCGGGCGGCGTCCGCACCCCGGACCAGGCGAGCGCCTATCTGCAGGCGGCGGAGAAGGTCATGGGCCAGGGCTGGGCCAAGCCCGCCACCTTCCGCCTCGGCGCCAGCGGGTTGCTCGGCGTGCTCAGCGGGGCCGTGGCCTCGGGCACCACCAGGCCGTCGCGCTACTGAGTCGGCTCATGGGAAACCCTCAGGACTTGACTGCGCTCGCTCCTGGGCCGCGTTCGGCGATATAGGCAGCGAGGTTGCGGCCCGGCTCCTCGGGGAAGGTCTCCTCCAGCACCATGGGCGCGCTCATGCGGTCCAGACGGAAGACGCGGAAGTCCCGCCGCGTCGTGCACCAGGAGACCAGGAACCAGCCCTCGGAATAGGCGGTGAGCGCCAGCGGCCGCACGCGGCGTTCGCTGCGCTGGCCCTCCCCGTCCGTATAGCGGAAGCCGACCAGCCGCCGGGCGCGGAGCGCCCCGCGAAGGGCGGCGGTGAAGCTGGGTGCCCGGCGCTCGGGGCGCTGATGGGCGCGCAGCTTGCGGTCGGCGACGCCACTCACCGGTTGCCCGGTCCAGGCGGCATCGATCTTGGCCCGAGCCGCCCGCGCTGCTGCCGCCAGCGCCGGATCGCCGACCTGGTCCACATAGGCGAGCCCCAGCGCCAGCGCTTCCAGCTGGTCGTGATCAAAGGTGAGCGGCGGCAGATCCACCGGTCCGCGGAGCAGATAGCCGACGCCCGCCTGTCCCTCGATCGGGAAGCCCTGCGCCTGCAGCGTGACGATGTCGCGATAGACGGTGCGGACCGAGACCTCAAGACCAACCGCCAGGTCCTCGGCCCGGGTGAGCCTCTCCCCCTTCAGGCGCGCGATCAGGTCGATAAGCCGGTCGGCGCGGCGCATCACGTTACTCCTGACAATATGCTGTCAGGAGGCCCTCCCTATCGTCAAGTCATCCGACGGCAAGAGGAAGCCATGAACGCCATGACCGGAAAGCCTTTCGACCGCCTCCCCTCGCCCCCCTGCGCGCAGCTTCTGGGCTGGCATCTCCTCGACTACGACCGAGCCAGGCAGTGGATCAGGATCGGCTTCGAGGGCCGGCCGGAATTCTTGAACCCGGCCGGCTCCGTACAGGGCGGTATCCTGTCGGCCATGCTGGACGACACGATGGGGCCGGTAGTGTGGATGGCGACCGAGGGCGGGCTCTACACCGCCACCATCGACATGAATGTCAGCTTCCTTGCGCCGGCGGAGCCCGGACCGCTGTTCGGCGAGGGCAGCATCGTCCGGCTCGGCAAATCGATCGGCTTCCTGGAAGCGCGGCTGATGGATGCGGAGGGAAAGCTTCTCGCCCGCGCCACCTCCACCGCTCGGCTGGTGCCTTCGGCCCGCGCTCTCAGTTCACCAGCCGGCTGAGCGCATCGGCCAGCCGGTCGCATTCCGCGTCGGTGCCGATGGTGATGCGCAGGTATTGCTCGATCCGCGGCTGGCGGAAGTGGCGGACGATGATGCCCTGCTCGCGCAAGCTGGCGGCGAGGTCGCCGCCGTCGCGCCGAGGATGTTTGGCGAAGATGAAATTGGCGGCCGAGGGCAGCACCTCGAAACCCAAGCCGGAGAGTTTCGCGGACAGCCGCTCGCGGCTCGCCATGATCTTCGCCCGCGTCTCCTGGAAATGGGCCTCGTCCTCGAAGGCGGCGACCGCGCCCGCCTGGGCGAAGCGAGAGAGCGGATAGGAATTGAAGCTGTTCTTCACCCGCTCAAGCCCCTCGACCAGCTCGGTCGAACCGATGGCGAAACCGACCCGCAAGCCGGCGAGCGAGCGCGACTTCGACAGCGTCTGCACCACCAGCAGGTTCGGATGCGAAGGCACCAGCGGCACGGCGCTCTCGCCGCCGAAATCGACATAGGCCTCGTCCACCACAACGACCTTGTCGGGATGGCTTTTCAGGAGCTTTTCGATGTCGGGCAGCGGCAGCGCCTTACCCGTTGGTGCATTCGGGTTCGGCAGAATGATGGCGCCGCAGGGGCCGGTGTAGTCGCCGACCCGGATCCCGAGAGCCTCATCCAGCGGAATGCGGCGATGCTCGATCCCGTAGAGGCCGCAATAGACCGGATAGAAGCTGTAGGTGATATCGGGGAAGAGCAGCGGCGCATCCTGCTTCAGGAGGCCGAGGAAGGCATGCGCCAGCACCTCGTCCGACCCGTTGCCGACGAAAACCTGCTCCGGCGCCACCTTGTGATAGGCCGCAAGGGTGCGCTTCAGCGCATCGGCATTCGGATCGGGATAGAGCCGGAGCGTGGCGGCGGCCTCGGCCCGCATCGCCTCGAGCGCCCTTGGCGAGGGCGGATAGGGATTCTCGTTGGTGTTGAGCTTGACCAGATCGGCCCGCTTCGGCTGCTCCCCCGGCACATAGGGCGTCAGCCCATGCACCACCGAACTCCAGAACCTGCTCATCCGTCACCCTTACCGTCCTGATCGCCGAGCAGGGCTTCCCAGTCGCGCGCGCCATGCAGCACACGAAGGACGATCACGGCCCTGTCCGTCACCTGATAGAAGATCAGATAGCCGCGATGGGCCCGCCGGCGCAAATTCTCGCCCCGGCGATGCGCCACGACGGGGAAGGCCTCCGGCATCTGGGCGATGCCCTGGCAGGCCTTTCGCAGTTCGGCCACGAAAGCCAGGGCACGGTTCAGATTGTCTTCGGCGATGTAATCGGCGATGTCGTCCAGATCCGCGAGCGCCCGCGGAGAGAGGACGAGCTTCACGCCTTCCTGCTCTCGGTGCGGCTGCGGAGCCGCTTCTCCAGCCGGTCGAAAGCCTCATCCGCGGCGATGAGTGGCCCCTTGCGGGCGCTTTCCACCCCTTCATCGATCAGGCGGTCGAGTTCAGCCAGCCGACGGGCCCGCAGTTCCTCCTGGTCCTGCAGCAGCCGCAATCCGGCGCGGATCACCTCGCTGGCGCTCTGGTAGCGGCCGGTTTCCACCTGCTCGCGCACGAAGGTCTCGAACTGGGAACCGAGGCTGTAGCTCGAAGGCATGGCATTCTCTCCTCCCCTGATATTATCAATCTTTGATATCCAACCCAAGCCGCGCGGCCGATTAGACCCCGCGCGACCCGCGATGCTAGAAAGGCGCCGGTTTCGCGGGCGCGCGGGGGAGCCTGCGCAGACAGGTTGCGTTGGAGGGGTCTCGTGAGCGTCGACATGGAGGAGTTCAAACGCCTGCTGGGGCGCGTGGCGGCGGGCGAGCGGCTGGACGTCGAAGCCGCCCGGTCGGCCTTCGACGCCATGATGGCGGGCAACGCCACGCCATCCCAGATGGGCGGTTTCCTGATGGCGCTCCGCGTCCGGGGCGAGACGGTGGACGAGATCACCGGCGGTGCGCTGGCGCTCAGGGCCCGGGCGGTGAAGATCACAGCACCCAAGGGGTCGATCGACATCGTCGGCACCGGCGGCGACGCCACCGGCACCTACAACATCTCCACCTGCACCGCGCTCGTCGTCGCCGCCTGCGGCGTGCCGGTAGCCAAGCACGGCAACCGGGCGCTGTCCTCCAAGAGCGGCGCGGCCGACGCGCTCGCCGCGCTCGGCGTCAATCTCGACTGCCCGATGCCGATGATCGAGCGCGCCATCCGTGAGGCCGGCATCGGCTTCATGATGGCTCCCCGCCACCACGGTGCGATGCGCCAGGTGGGCCCCACCCGGGTCGAGCTCGGCACCCGCACCATCTTCAACCTGCTGGGGCCGCTCGCCAACCCCGCCGGCACAACCCGACAGCTGATCGGCGTCTTCGGGCGCGACTGGGTGCGCCCGGTGGCGGAAGTGATGGGCAAGCTCGGCGCCGAGCGGGTCTGGGTCGTGCACGGGTCCGACGGCAGTGACGAGGTGTCCATCACCGGACCCACCGCAGTCGCCGAACTGAAGGACGGTTCGGTCACCGAATTCGAGGTGACGCCGGAATCCGCCGGCCTTCCCCGTGCCCTGTTCGAGGACATCAAGGGCGGCGACCCCGTCACCAATGCCGCCGCCATTCGCAATGTGCTGGGCGGCGCCGAAGGCCCGTTCCGCGACGCCGTGCTGCTGAACGCCGCCGCCAGCCTCATCATCGCCGGCAAGGTGAGCGATCTGAAGGCGGGCGTGGCGCTCGCCGCGCAGGCGATCGACAACGGCCGGGCCAAGGGCGCGCTCGACAAGCTGGTCGCCATCACCAACCTGGCCACGGCCGCGGAATGAGCAACGTCCTCGACCGCATCGTCGCCGACAAGCGCGAACATGTGGCGCGGCGCAAGCAGCTCCGCGCGCTGAAGGCCGTCGAGGCGGACGCCAGGCGCCAGACCGATCCGCGGGGCTTCTTCGCCAAGTTGAAGGCCGCCCGCACCGAAGGGCGTACCGGCCTGATCGCGGAAATCAAGAAGGCCTCGCCCTCGAAGGGGTTGATCCGGGAAGACTTCAACCCGCCGGCCCTCGCCCGCGCCTATGAAAAAGGCGGCGCTTCGTGCCTGTCCATCCTGACCGACACGCCCTATTTCCAGGGCCAGGATGCCGACCTCACCGCCGCGCGCGACGCCGTGAAGCTCCCCTGCCTGCGCAAGGACTTCATGATCGACCCCTACCAGATCGTCGATGCCCGGGCGATCGGCGCCGATTGCGTGCTGCTGATCATGGCATGCCTGGAGGACGACCTCGCCCGCGACCTTGCGCGGGTCGCACGCGACTGGGGCATGGACGTGCTGGTCGAGGTACATGACGAGCCGGAGCTCGACCGCGCGCTGACGCTGGATATCGGACTGGTCGGCATCAACAACCGCAACCTGAAGACACTCGCCGTCGATCTCGCCACCACCGAGCGCCTGGCGCCGAAGGTGAGCGCCGACCGCCTGGTCGTCTGCGAAAGCGGGATCGAGACGGCGGCCCATGTCGCCCGCATGAAGGCGGCCGGCGTCAGCACCTTCCTGGTCGGCGAGAGCCTGATGCGCCAGCCCGACGTGACGGAAGCGGTGCGGAAGCTGCTGGAGCCGGCCCATGCGTAGCGCCCTTGGCTCCCTCCCCCGGCAAAGCCGAGGGAGGGCTTAATGGCCCTCACCCATTTCGACGAGGCCGGCAAGGCGCGCATGGTCGATGTCTCGGACAAAGCCGAGACCACGCGCATCGCCACCGCCAAGGGCGAAGTGACGATGCAGCCTTCGACCCTGGCGCTGATCGCCGGGGGGCGGGCGGAGAAGGGCGACGTGCTGGGCACCGCCCGGCTCGCCGGCATCATGGGCGCGAAGAAGACGGCCGAACTGATCCCGCTGTGCCACCCGCTCCCCGTCACCTCGGTGACTGTCGACCTCGCCTGCAACGAGGCCGAGAACAGGGTCGAGATCACCGCCACGGTGAAGACGACCGGCAAGACCGGGGTGGAAATGGAGGCGCTCACCGCCGTCTCGGTCGCCGCTCTCACGATCTACGACATGGTGAAGGCGGTCGATCGCGGCATGGGCATCGGCGCCATCCGCCTGGTGCACAAGTCCGGCGGCAAGTCGGGGACCTGGGAAGCCCGATGATCTCCGTCGCCGAGGCCCGCCGGCGCATCCTGGACGCGCTCGCCCCGCTCCCCTCCGAAGTCGTGCCGGTGGCGGAGGCCGGCGGACGGGTGCTGGCCGAGGACGTGGTCGCCCGGCGGACGCAGCCGCCCTTCGCCGTGTCCGCCATGGACGGCTGGGCCTGCCGCGCCGCCGACGTGGCCGCCGTGCCGGCCAGCCTGACCGAGATCGGCTATGTCCCCGCCGGCGCCTCCTTCGAAGGCTCCGTCGGCGCCGGAGAGGCCGTCCGCATCTTCACCGGCGCGCCGGTACCGAAGGGCGCCGACTGCATCGTCATCCAGGAGGACGTCGATGCCGCCGGCAAGGCGCTCACCGTGCGCGAAGGCGCCAAGGCCGGCACCTATGTCCGCCCGGCCGGCCTCGACTTCAAGGAAGGCGATGTCGGCATCCAGGCCGGCAAGCGGCTGACGCCGGCCGATATCGGCCTGGTCGCGGCGATGAACTGGCCCTGGGCCGCCGTCCGCCGCCGCCCGCGCATCGCCATGATCGCCACCGGCGACGAGCTGGCGAGACCGGGCGAGCCGATCGGCCCGAACCAGATCGTCTCCTCGAACGCGCTGGCTCTCGGCGCACTGGTCCGCGAGCAGGGCGGCATCCCGATCGATCTCGGCATCGCCCGTGACGAGGAAGCCTCGATCCACGCCTTGGTGGACGGCGCCCGCGGCGCCGACATGCTGGTCACGCTCGGCGGGGCCTCGGTGGGCGAGCATGACCTCGTTCGCACGGCGCTCGGCACCCGCGGTCTCGAACTCGACTTCTGGCGGATCGCCATGCGTCCCGGAAAGCCGCTCATGTTCGGCCGGGTCGAAGGCGTTCCCCTGCTCGGCCTGCCCGGCAACCCGGTGTCATCGCTGGTCTGCGCCATCCTGTTCCTGATCCCGGCGCTGCACCGTCTGCAGGGCGAAACCGCGACGGACCGCCCGCCGATGACGGCGATCCTCGGCCGCGACCTAGCCGAGAACGACGGCAGGGAAGACTATCTGCGCTCCACGCTGACCTTCGATGCGGAAGGTCGCGCCGTTGCCACGCCCTTCGACAAGCAGGATTCGTCGATGCTCTCCCGCCTCGCCCGGGCCGACTGCCTGGTCGTCCGCCCCCCGCGCGCGCCAGCCGCCGCCAAGGGGCAGACCGTGACCATTCTGCCACTTTCGGTCTCGCTCGCCATTTAATGCACATTTCTGTTGCATTGCCCCTTGACGTTATCCACAGAACCTACATAGAACGATCACTGACGGTTTCGGCTTTGTTCTGACGAGCACGCGGGCGTGTTCCGGAACGGCGGGAGGGGTGATCCGACCATGCTCACACGCAAGCAGCACGAACTGCTGATCTTCGTGCACCAGACCCTGCAGCGCACGGGCATCTCGCCCTCCTTCGACGAGATGAAGGAGGCGCTCGACCTCAAATCGAAATCCGGAATCCATCGCCTGATCACGGCGCTGGAGGAACGCGGCTTCATCCGCCGGCTGGCGCACCGCGCCCGCGCGCTGGAAGTGTTGAAGCTCCCCGATTCCACCATTCCTTCCCAGGTACCGCGTCGCGGCGCCTTCAAGCCGACCATCGTCCCGGCGGCGATCTGGCCCGCCATCGCGGGCGACGTCGCCCCGCATCCCGCCCGGGTCGCCGGGCGCGACGTGGTTCAGCTCTCCCTCTACGGGAAGATCGCGGCGGGCACGCCGATCGAAGCCCTGCGCGATCATTCCAACAGGGTCGAGGTTCCTTCCGCCCTGCTGGGCGACGGCGACCACTACGCGCTCACGGTTGCGGGCGACTCGATGATCGAGGCCGGCATCCTCGACGGCGACACGGTGCTGATTCGCCGCGCGGACGATGCCGACAACGGTCAGATCGTGGTGGCTCTGATCGACGAGCAGGAGGCGACGCTGAAGCGGCTGCGCAAGAAGGGGAACTCGATCGCGCTGGAAGCCGCCAATCCGGCCTACGAGACCCGGATTTTCGGACCGGACCGGGTTCGTATCCAGGGCCGGCTGGTCGGCCTCCTGCGGCAGTACAACTGACGGGCTCGAAGCCCTATTTGGTGGCTTCCTTGAGGTAGGCGATCAGGTCGGCCCGATCGCCCTCCTTCTTCAGCCCGGCATAGACCATCTTGTTCTTCGGCACGAAGCCCTTGGGATCGGCGACGTATTTGCTGATGCTCTCGTCGGACCAGACGATCTTGGCGTCCCTCATGGCGTCGGAGTACTTGTAGCCTTGGGCGGTACCGGACGTCCGCCCGAACACCCCGTGCAGATTCGGCCCGACCAGATGCTTGCCTCCGCTTTCGACCGTGTGACAGATCTTGCACTGCGCGTAGAGCTTCTTGCCGTTCTCGACATCGGCGGCGGCAACCGGCTGCGCCAGCACGCCGACCGCTGCAAGGGTGAATATGAAGGCTCCGGCCCGACCCGACATGCGTCAATCTCCTCGTCATTGCGCAATAGCTTAGGCTTGGCGTCCGGCCGGACAACCCGCGGGCCCGGCGGCGCGACGCTTGGTCGCGAGAAGCGTCCTTGAGACGACCGGCGCTCCAGCCCGCCGCGCCGGATCTGAGGGCGCTGCCCAAGCGGCGGCTCAGCCAGATGCTGGAAGCGGGCGAAACGGTGCTCGCGACCCGGGACCATCTGGCCGGCACCGGCAGCAACGTCACCGCCGAAGTCCTCCGCGATCAGGGCGACTTCTACGAATTCACCCACTACCCCGACGGGGACGTTTTCGATCCCGCTTCAGGTTCGCAGTACTACTACCACGCGCATCGCACCGGCCATGTGGAGCACGGCCACTTCCATACGTTCATCCGCCGTGCCGCGGGTCCAGGCCGGCTGGCCTCCACCACGCATCTGATCGCGATTTCCATGGATGCCTATGGCGACCCGGCGAGTCTCTTCACGGTCAACCGCTGGGTGACCGACGAGGCCTGGGCCCCGGCCGAGACGCTGATCCGCCTGCTGCCGCGGTTCGGGGTCCGCCTGACGCAGCCGCATCCCGCGGTGAACGGATGGATCGGCGCGCTGCTCCACCTGTTCCGGCCCGATATCGAGGCCCTGCTCGTCCATCGCGACCGTGTGATCGGCCGCGAGGCGGAACGGCGCGACCGCGCCGCCGTGCTGGAGGACCGCGGGATAGAGGTGATCGGCCGCCTGCCCGTCGACCCCGATGCCCGGGTCGCGGAACTCCGTGCCCTTTTGGGGTAACCGACGTTCAAGTTTGGTTAACTTCGCCCGGACTAGACTGCGAGACGAGTGCGATAGAGCCCGATGGAGGCGGCCTTGGCCGAACACCCTGTCATGCTGTCGGCGGCCGATGTCGAGACCCTGCTGCGCGACCCCTCGCCGGCGGGCCGCGAATCCGCCGCAACCAAGGTCGCGGCCGCCTTTTCCGGCATGCAGCTCGGCGAGCGCGAACGGGCGCTGGCCGAGGAGATCTTCAGGACCTTCGTCCGTGATACCGAAGTACGCGTGCGTGCGGCGCTGGCCGATCAGCTGAAGCGCAGCCGCGAGGTTCCGCACGACATCGCACTGGCACTCGCCCGCGACGTGGCCCGGGTGGCGAGCCCGATGCTCGAGTTCTCGACCGTGCTGACCGACGAGGATCTGGTCGAGATCGTCGCCAGCGCCTCGGGCGCGCATCAGGTCGCGGTGGCAAAGCGCTCCGGCCTCGGCGCGGAGGTGGTGAGCGCACTGACGGAAAAAGGCGGCGAAGAAGCCGTCGCCACCCTGATGGAGAATCACAGCGTCGAGATCGGGGAGGCGGCCTTCGCCCGTGCTCTCGACCGCTTCGGCGACAGCGAACGGGTCAATGCGCCGATGGCCCGCCGACCCAAACTGCCGCTCAACATCGCCGAGCGCCTCGTCACCCTGGTGTCCGACGGACTGCGCGATCACCTCGTCTCCCATCACGAGCTGACGCCCGACATGGCGACCGACCTGGTGCTGTCGACGCGCGAGCGGGTCACGCTGTCGCTCACCGCCGACGCGAATCAGCCGGACGTGATCCGCCTGGTGCATCAGCTGAACGACAACCGCCGGCTCACCCCCACGATCGTCCTGCGCGCCCTCTGCCTCGGCGACATCGACTTCTTCGAGGCCGCGGTCGCCGAGATCGCCGGCGTCAGCGTGGTCAACGCGCACAAGCTCATCCACGATCCGGGCGAACTCGGCCTGAAGGCGATCTACCAGCATTGCAAGTTGCCTGCCGAACTCTACCCCCTGGCCCGCGCCGCCATCGACGTCGCCGGCGAGATCCGCCATGACGGCGAACCGGGCGACCGCCAGCGCTTCACCGAGCGCATGATCGAACGCCTGCTCACCCGCGCCGAGAACAGCGTGGACGCGGCCAATCTCGATTACCTGATCAACAAGATCGGCAAGGCCGCCGCCTGACTTCCCCTCCCCGGTCCGGCAATCGGGTTGTATGATTGCCGGACAACGGGGAGATGGCGCACGTGAAACCGGACGTTCTGCTGGTCGGCACCATGCTGCCGATGGTCGTATCCGAGCTGGACTCGGCCTACCGCCTGCACCGCCACGAGGATCCCGACGACCCGGCGGGGCTGCCCGCAGAGACCCGCGAGCGCGTGCGCGCCCTCGTTACCTACGGCGCCGTCGGCGTGCGCCGGCCGGTGCTCGAGGTGCTGCCCGCGCTCGAGATCGTCTCCTGCTTCGGCGTCGGCACCGATGGCATCGACGTCGCCCATTGCCGCGGCCGGGGGATCGCCGTCACCAATACGCCCGACGTGCTGACCGAATGCGTGGCCGACATGGCGCTCGCGCTGATGCTCGCGGTGCAGCGTCGCATCGTGACCGGCGACGCCTATGTCCGCCGGGGTCTCTGGCTCGCCGCCAATATGGACCTGACCCGCCGCGCCGGCGGGCGCAAGGTCGGCATCTTCGGCATGGGCCGGATCGGTCAGGCGGTGGCGCGCCGCCTGCTTCCCTTCGGCTGCGAGCTGCATTACAGCGGCCCGAACCGCAAGCCCGACCTGCCCTACGCCTACCACCCGAAGCTGGCCGACATGGCGGCGGCGGTGGACGTGCTGATCCTGACCTGTCCCGGCGGCGCCGCCACCCGGCATGCCGTCGATGCAGGCGTGCTCGAGGCGCTCGGACCGGAGGGTACGCTGATCAATGTCAGCCGCGGGTCGGTGGTCGACGAGGCGGCGCTCGTCGCCGCCCTGGCCGACGGACGGCTCGGCCAGGCCGGGCTCGACGTCTTCGCCGACGAGCCGCGCGTGCCGGAGGCGCTCCTGCGCCTCGACAATGTCGTGCTGCAGCCCCATGCGGGCTCGGGCACGGAGGAGACGCGGGCCGATATGGGCCGTCTGGTCCTCGACAACCTGGCAGCGCATTTCGCCGGCCGCCCGCTGCTCACCGCCATCTGACATACGCAGGAGAGTGACGTTGAAGAAGCAGCGCATCGCCAGCCCGCTGGTCCAGGAACCGCCGCCCCAGACCTGGTCGAACTGCCTCAAGATCGGCGAACACGTGTATGTCGCCGGCATGGTGCCCGACATCAAGGACGGTGAGCCGGACGGCGGCAACAGCATGTATCGCCAGTCGAAGGCGGTCTTCGCCAAGATCAAGGCCCTGCTCGAGGCGGCGGGCGCCAAGGTGGACGACGTGGTGAAGATCAACGTCTTCGTCACCGACATCCGCCGGCGCGAGGAGGTCTGGCGTGCCCGGCGCGAGGTCTTCACCGGCGATTTCCCGGTCTCGACACTGATCGAGATCCGGGCCCTCGCCCATCCCCTGGTCCTGGTGGAGATCGAGGCGGTGGCGATCATCGGCGCCGGTGGCTGACGCCCGCCTCTACGCACCGGCCACGGCGCGCAACCGCGAGGTCATCCTCGAACGGCTGCGGCCGCTGTTTCCCTCCGAGGGCTCGGTGCTGGAGATCGCCTCGGGCAGCGGGGAGCATGCCTGGCACTTCGCCCCGCATCTGCCCCCGGGCGTGGTCTGGCAGGGCTCAGACCCGACCGAGGCTGCGCGCGCCTCGATCGCGGCCTGGTGGCAGGGGGTGCCGAACCTGCGCCTGCCCGCCCTGGCGATCGACACGACGGATCCCGACTGGACGCGGAAGGCCGCGGCGCCCGGGCTCCCGGTACGGCTGATCGTCTGCATCAACATGATCCACATCGCGCCCTGGGAGGCGGCGGAGGGCCTGTTCCGGGGCGCGGGAACGCTGCTTCGCCCCGGTGATCCGATCGCCCTCTACGGCCCCTATCGCCGCGGCGGCATGCATACGGCGCCCAGCAACGCCGATTTCGACGCCTCGCTTCGGGCACGCGACCCGCGCTGGGGCGTGCGCGAGCTGGAGGCGGTGCAGGATCTGGCCGCGGCGAGCGGATTCGGACCGGCCGAGGTTCACGCCATGCCGGCCAACAACCTCACCGTGGTGTTCCGAAAGGCCTAGGCCTTCTGCTTCGCCTCCTTCTTCTCCACCGGCCCGCCCGAATCGCGCCAGGCGCCGAAGCCCCCTTCGATATGGGCCACGGGCGAGAGCCCCATGTCCTGTACCGCCTTGGTGGCGAGCGCCGAGCGCCAGCCGGCGGCGCAGAAGAAGACGTACTTCTTCCCTTCGCCGAAGACCGGCCGGAAATACGGGCTGTCCGGATCGACCCAGAATTCCAGCATGCCACGCGGGGCGTGCACGGCCCCCGGAACGGCGCCTTCGCGCTCCAGTTCGCGGATGTCGCGGATGTCGACCAGGACGGTATTCGGATCGCCGTGCAGCTTCTTCGCCGCCTCCACCGACAGCGTTTCCACCTCGGCCATGGCCTCGTCGACCAGCGCGCGGAATCCCTTCTTCATCTTGGTTGCCAAGGCGGTCTCCTCCCGAAAAATCCGATGCCGGGATGGTGACGCCCGCCACAGGCTGCGTCAAATCGGCGTGCCCAGCGCCGTCTCCCCATGCTAGCGTCCGGTCCAAATCGGGGGTTGCATCCGAATGGCGAACCAGATCGATCTGAAACACAAGGTGGCGATCGTCACCGGCGCGGCCCGCGGCTTCGGGCTGGCGATCGCCGAACGCTTCCTGGAATCCGGCGCGCGGGTGTCGCTCTGGGACATGGACAAGCACGGCCTGGACGATGCCGCGCGCGCGCTGAAGTCGAAAGGCAAGATCGATACGATCGTCATCGACGTGACCGACGAGGTCGCGGTCGAGGAAGCGGTGAGCCAGGCGGGCGAGGAACTCGGCCCGATCGACATCCTGGTGAACAATGCGGGCATCGCCGGCCCCAACCGGAAGACCTGGGAATACACCCCGGGCGAGTTCCGCCGCATCCTCGAGGTGAACCTCACCTCGGCCTATATCTGTTCGGCCGCCGTGGCGCCCGGCATGAAGGAGCGGAACTACGGCCGCATCGTCAACATCTCCTCGGTCGCAGGGAAGGAAGGCAATCCCAACGCCGCCCCCTACAGCGTGTCCAAGGCGGCGATGATCGCGCTGACCAAGTCCCTGGCCAAGGAACTTGCCGATACCAAGGTCCTGGTGAACTGCGTGACCCCCGCCGCGGGGCGGACCGACATCCTGAAACAGATGACGGCCGAGCATATCGCCTACATGGTGTCGAAAATCCCCATGGGCCGGCTGGTCGAGCCCAGGGAAGTGGCGAGCCTGGTCGCCTGGCTCGCCTCCGAGGAATGCTCCTTCTCCACCGGCGCCACCTTCGACATTTCCGGCGGCCGCGCGACCTACTGAGCCCGCAGCCGCCGCAGCCAGCGCCCGGGCGTCACGCCGAAGGCGCGGGTGAAATGGCGGGTCATGTGCGCCTGGTCGGCGAAGCCGGCCTCGATTGCCGCCGCCGCCGCGGATGATCCACGCCGCATCGCCGCCTTGGCGTTATCGAGGCGGCGCATCACCAGATAGCGATAGGGGCTGGTGCCGAACAGCGCCCGGAAGTCGCGCGACAGGCCGAACCGGTCGCGCCCGCTCACCCGTTCCAGATCGGCGAGCGCCACGCCGCCGGGTGGCAGCGACCGCAGATACTCGCGTGCCCGCTCCGCCGCCGCATAGTCCGCGATCTGCTTGCGGTCCCGGTAGGCTGCCTCTCCCGCTGCCGCCAGCGCCCAAGCCAGGTCATGAATGGCGTCGTCGAATTCCAGCGGCTCGATCCTGTCGTCGAGCCCGCGCAAGAGGTTTCCGGCGGCCGCGAAGAGGCGGGGATCGTCCGACAGGCCGCCGCGGATGAAGGGCAGTCGCCGCCCGCCCAGCACGGCCTGGATGGCGGCCGGTTCCACATAGGCGATGCGATAATGGAATCCGCCCTCGCCGCCGGCATGGCCGTCATGCGCCTCGTCGGGATGGAGGACGATGGTGCCGCCCGGCAGGCTGGTCCGCAGCGCGCCGCGGTAGTTGAAACTCTGAACCCCCGCCAGCGTCCGCCCGATCGCATAGGTGTCGTGGCGGTGCAGTTCATAGGCGCGCCCGGAGAAGAACGCCTCGATCCGCTCCAGCGCGACACGGTCACGCCCATGCCGCACCCAGTCGGCACTGCTCCCTGCGATCCCGCCGCCGCCCGCCACTTCGCCCGTCATCCGCAACCCGATAGCGCGGCCGCGCGACCAAGTCACCCCCGTGCTCGCATCCGCTATTCCATCGACTCGCCCGTCCCTGCTATCGGTGCGGCAGGTCGTCCATGTCCAGTCCCCGCCAGATCCTCGACTCCGTCTTCGGCTACGCCGCCTTCCGCGGGCAGCAGGCCGAAATCGTCGATCACGTCACCGGCGGCGGCGATGCCCTGGTGCTGATGCCGACCGGCGGCGGCAAGTCTCTCTGCTATCAGATCCCGGCGCTGGCCCGCCCCGGCTTCGGCGTGGTCGTCTCCCCCCTGATCGCGCTGATGCAGGATCAGGTCCGCGCGCTCGACGAACTCGGCCTGAAGGCCCGCGCCATCAACTCCGCCATATCCGGCCTGGAACGGCGCGAGGTCGAGCGGATGATGCGCGCCGGAGAACTCGACCTGCTCTACGTCGCCCCGGAACGCATCTTCGCCGAAGGCTTCCTCGACCTGCTGTCGGAATGCCGGATCAGCCTCTTCGCCATCGACGAGGCGCATTGCGTCTCGCAATGGGGACATGACTTCCGGCCCGAATACCTGAAGCTCGCCGTCCTTGCGGACCGCTTTCCCGGCGTGCCGCGCATCGCGGTCACCGCCACCGCCGATGCCGCGACCCGGCGCGACATTCTCGAGCGGCTGGCGCTCGGGCGGGCGGAGGTCTTCGTCGCCAGCTTCGACCGCCCCAACATCCGCTACCAGATCGGGCCCAAGACGGCGGAACGCAAGCAGCTGCTCGAATTCCTGGCCGAGCAGGACCGCAGCACGGGCGCCGGGATCGTCTATTGCCTGTCGCGCGACCGCACCGAAAGCATCGCCGCCTTCCTGTCGGAGAAGGGGTACACCGCCATCCCCTATCACGCCGGACTGGAAGCGGATCTGCGGGCGCGCACCCTGGACCGTTTCCTGCGCGAGGACGGGATCGTGGTCGTGGCCACCATCGCCTTCGGTCTAGGCATCAACCGGCCCGACGTGCGTTTCGTCGCCCATCTCGACCTGCCGAAGAGCCTCGAGGCCTACTATCAGGAAACCGGGCGGGCGGGCCGCGACGGCGAACCTTCCAACGTCTGGATGGTCTACGGCGCCGAGGACATCGCCAAGATCAGGAGCTTCATCGACGGGTCGGAAGCCACCGACGAGCAGAAGCGGGTGGAACGCCGAAAACTGGACGCGCTGCTCGGCTTCTGCGAGACCGCCACCTGCCGCCGACAGGTCCTGCTGCGCTATTTCGGAGAGGAGCGGCCCGAACCCTGCGGCAACTGCGACCGCTGCCTGTCGCCGGTGGAAACCTATGACGGGACGGTCGAGGCGCAGAAGCTGCTATCGGCGATCTACCGCACCGGCGAACGCTTCGGCGCCGGGCATGTGATCGACGTGCTGCGCGGTTCCGACAGCGAGAAGGTCCGCCGTTTCGGCCACAACGCCTTGAGCGTGCACGGCGTCGGCAAGGATCGCGACGAGATCCAGTGGCGCTCGATCGTGCGCCAGTTGATCGCCGCGGGCCTGGTGGAAACCGACCTCGAAGCCTATGGCGCGCTGAAACTCGGGCCCGAGGTCCGCCCCATCCTGCGCGGCGAGCGCCAGGTTCTGCTCACCCGCGAAGCTTCTCGCAAGGCCCGCAACACGGGCGGTTCGGGCCGCAGCGCACGCCGGGCCGAGATCCCGGATACCGACCGCGCACTGTTCGAGCATCTCAGGGCGCTCCGGCGCGAACTGGCCGAGGAAAAGCGGCTGCCGCCCTATACCGTGTTCCACGACGCGACGTTGAGGGAAATGGCGGCGCGGCGGCCGCGGACGCTGGATTCCTTCGCGGCGCTCCCTGGCGTCGGGGAGGCCAAGCTCGCCCATTACGGGGAGACCTTCGTCCAGGCGATCAGGACCTTCGCCGCCGGCCTCTGACCGGCGGCGAAGGAACCCGCGGTCACTTGTCGGCGACCAGCTTCGCTTCCTGCTCGCCCAGACCCTCGATCCCGGTCTTCATCACGTCGCCCACCTTCAGGAAGACGGGCTTCGGCTTCATGCCGGCGCCCACGCCCGGCGGCGTGCCTGTGGCGATGATGTCCCCGGGATGGAGCGTCATCGACTGGCTGATGAAGGAGATCACCTGCGGCACATTGAAGATCATGGTCGAGGTGGTACCGTTCTGGCGCATCTTGCCGTTGACCGAACACCAGAGTTTTAGCTTGTGCGGGTCCTTCACCTCGTCCTTGGTGACGAACCAGGGGCCGACGGGGCCGAAGCCGTCCGGACTCTTGCCCAGTGCCCAGTGCGTCTGCGGACGCAGATACCCCTGCAGCGCGCGTTCGGACACGTCGTTCACGACGCAGTAACCGGCCACGGCGTCCATCGCGTCCTTCTCGGACACGTACTTGGTCTTCTTGCCGATGATGACGCCGAGCTCGACTTCCCAGTCGGTTGTCTTCGAGCCCTTGGGGATCGGGATGTCGTCGAAGGGGCCGGTGATGGCGCCGTTCGCCTTGATGAAGACGATCGGCTTCTCCGGCAGCGCCGAGCCGGTTTCGGCGGCGTGATCGGCATAGTTCAGGCCGATGCAGAAGAAGTTGGTGATGCCGCCGACACAAGGCCCCAGGCGCTGCTTCCCCTTCACCACGGGCAGGCTGTCGGTCTTCAGCTTCTTCAGCTTCGACAAGCCCGGAATGGTGGCGGGCGAAATGTCGCCGATCACCCCCGACAGGTCGCGCAGCTTCCCCTCGGCATCGAGCAGGCCGGGCTTCTCCTTGCCGGCCTTGCCGTAACGAACGAGCTTCATTGTCTTCTTCTCCGTTGTCAGATGGTCATGCCGCCATCGATGAACATCGCCTGCCCGGTGACGAACACGCTCTCGTCGGATGCCAGATAGACATTGAGCTGGGCGATCTCCTCCGCCGTTCCCAGCCGGCCCATCGGCTGCCGGGCGACGAAATCCTTCCTCGCCTGCACCGGGTCGGCGAAGGCGTTGATGCGGTCGTTCAGCGAGGGGGTCTGCACCGTCCCTGGGCAGATGGCGTTGCAGCGGATGCCCTGCTTCACGAAATCGGCTGCCACCGACTTGGTCAGGCCGAGCACGGCCGCCTTGGTGGCGCCATAGACGAAGCGGTTCGGAATGCCGCGATGCGCCCCGCAGATCGAGGAGATGTTGATGATCGATCCGCCGCCGTTGTCGATCATGGCCGGCAGGGTCGCGCGGATCATGCGGAACATGGCGCGCACGTTGAGATCGAAGGCGAAGGACCACTCCTCCTCGGTCGCATCCAGGATCGTCCCGTGATGGACGAAGCCGGCGCAGTTGAAGAGGATGTCGAGCGCCCCCAGTTCGCGCGCGGTGTCGGTGATCGCCGAGGCGTCCAGCACGTCGAGCCTGCGGATCGTGATACCGGAGGTGCCCTTGAGGTCGGCGAGCTTCGTGGCATCGACGTCGGTCGCATACACCTCGGCCCCTTCCGCGGCGAAGGCCAGCGCAGTCGCCCGCCCGATCCCCTGTCCCGCCGCCGTCACCAGGGCGCGCTTTCCCTTCAGCCGTCCAGCCATGCTTCGCCCCCCTTGGCCTCGCTTTGGCGAAGCCTGCCACGCCGCCCTTCGATTTGTCCATGAATGCCGTGTGTTGTGCTGGCATAATCGCCGGCCATGGGCGGAACCCGGGAGGCAATCATCATGCAGGCGCCGCTGGCAATCAGGCTTCACCCGAACGACACCGTGGCCGTGGCCCGGGCCGATCTTCTGCCGGGTACCACACTGGCCGATTTCGGGGTGACGGCCGCCGGCCACGTGCCGCGCGGGCACAAGATCACGCTGAAACCGGTCAAGGCGGGCGATCCCGTCCGGAAGTACGACCAGATCATCGGTTTCGCCAATGCCGACTTGGCCCCCGGCACGCATGTGCACACCCACAATCTCGAGATGCGCAGCTTCGAGCGCGACTATGCCTTCGGCGCCGAGGCGCGGCCGACGGACATGGTGCCCGAGGCGGAGCGCGCCACCTTCCAGGGCATCGTTCGCCCGGACGGCCGCGTGGCGACGCGAAACTACCTCGGCATCGTGTCCACCGTGAACTGCTCCGCCACGGCGGCGAAGCTCATCGTGCAGAAGATCCAGCCCTACCTGGCAGAATTCCCCAATGTCGACGGCGTGGTGGCGCTGACCCATGCCACCGGCTGCGGCATGGCCTCCGAGGGCGAACCCATCGACGTGCTGCGCCGCACGCTCGCAGGCTTTGCCCGGCACCCGAACTTCGCCGGCGTGCTCATCCTGGGCCTGGGCTGTGAATCCAACCAGATCGGCGGCCTGATCGCGGCGGAGAAGCTGACGGTCGGTCCCAAGCTCCGCACCATGACCATCCAGGACGAGGGCGGCACCGCCGTGACGGTGAAGCGCGGCGTCGAGATGCTGCGGGAGATGCTGCCGGAGGCGAACCAGGTGAAGCGGGAGACGGTACCCGCCTCCCACATCTGCATCGGCCTGCAATGCGGCGGCTCGGATGGTTATTCCGGCATCACCGCCAATCCGGCGCTGGGGGCCGCCGTCGACCTCCTGGTCCGCCACGGCGGCAGCGCCATCCTGAGCGAGACGCCCGAGATCTACGGTGCCGAGCATCTGCTCACCCGCCGGGCGGCGAGCCGCGCGGTGGGCGAGAAGATCGTCGAACGCATCAGGTGGTGGGAAGAGTACACAGCCCGGAACAAGGGGGAGATGAACAACAACCCCTCGCCCGGCAACAAGGCCGGCGGCCTCACCACCATCCTGGAGAAGTCGCTCGGCGCCGTCGCCAAGGGCGGCACCACCAACCTGGTCGAGGTCTACCAGTACGCCGAACCGGTCACCGCCAAGGGCTTCGTCTACATGGACACGCCCGGCTACGACCCCGTTTCGGCCACCGGCCAGGTGGCCGGCGGCGCCAACATGATCTGCTTCACCACGGGCCGGGGCAGCGTCTTCGGCTGCAAGCCTTCGCCCAGCCTCAAGCTCGCCACCAACACCCCGCTCTACCGCAAGATGACCGACGACATGGACATCAACTGCGGCGAGATCGCCGACGGCGAGAAGTCGATCCAGGAGGTCGGGCGTGAGATTTTCGAGCTGATCCTGCGCACCGCCTCGGGCGAAAAGACCAAGAGCGAACTGCTCGGCATGGGCGACGAGGAGTTCACCCCTTGGGTGATGGGCGCGACGATGTGACTCGACACCCGGCAACGGACAGGCAACCCTTTGCCGTCTATAGTGGATTCTTTGAAGTAACCGGATAGGGAACGATGGCGCGGACCAGCACGGCCCTCGTGGCGCTCCTGACCTTGCTTCCGGCGCTGGCACTCGCCTCCGCCGGCCCGCCGCCTGCGCCGAAACCCAAGCCCGAGGCGGGCGGCGCGATGCTGACCCGGACCTCGGCCGTGGTCTCTCCTCCGGCGCGCCCGGCCGCGCCGGCGAAGGCCGAACCGGCCATGACCACGGCGCCGGTTCCCCCGCCGCGCCGCGAACTCGCCGCCGTCCCCTCGGCCTGGCAGGGCGCCGTGCAGGCGGCGCTGCTGTCCCAGATCACCGAGGCCCGCCGCCTCGCCCAGGCGACCAACGACCCGGTCGCCCTGAAGGTGGTCGACTATCTCTATTTCACACGCAAGGATTCGGGTGCCGGCTTCGCCGAAATCGTAGGCTTCATCGAACAGAACCCGACCTGGCCGAGCCGCGACCTGCTGATGCGCCGGGCCGAGGAGGCACTGAAGCTGGACGGGACGCCCGCCGGCATCATCGCCTGGTTCGAGAAGCGTGAGCCGGTTTCGGCCGAGGGCAGGCTGCGCCTCGCCGAGGCGCTGCTGTCGGCCGGGCGCGAGCGCGAGGGTATCCGCATGCTGAAGGCCGCCTGGGCGGCCGGGGGACTGGACCCGCAGATCGAGGCGTCGACGCTGGACCGCCATGGCCGATATCTCTCGGCCGCCGACCATCTGGCCCGCGCCACCCGCTTCCTGTCCGAGAACGAGCGCCAGGCCGCGGCCCGCCTCCTGCCCCGCCTCGATCCCGACGGGCGGCGCCTGATCCAGGCGCGCATCGCGCTCGGCGAGAACGCCGGCAATGCCGACCAGCTCGCGGGTGCCCTGCCGGTATCGCTGCAGAGCGATCCCGGCCTGGCGCTGGACCGCGCGCGCTATCGCCGCAAGAAGGACCAGGACGACGATGCTCTCGCCGCGCTCGATTCCGCCCGGCCGGACGAGGCGCTCGCGAACCGCTACTGGAACGAACGGCAGTATCACGCCCGCCGCCTTCTGGCCGCCGGCAGGGTGGCCGATGCCTATCGCGCCGCCGCCGAGCACCACCTGCCTGTTGCCTCCGTCGCCAACGAGGCGGAATGGCTCGCCGGCTGGATCTCGCTCCGCTTCATGGGATCGGCCGAGACCGCTTCGGAACACTTCCGCCGGGTGGTCGAGACGGTGAAGCTGCCGATCAGCGTCTCGCGCGGCGCCTATTGGTCGGGACGCGCGCAGGAAGCCATCGGCAATCTGGCCGGCGCGCGCATCTGGTACGAGGCGGCGTCGCAGCACGGCGCCACCTTCTATGGGCAGATGGCCCAGGCCAGGCTCGATCCCGGCCGCCCGCTGACGCTGATCGCCGAACCCCGGCCGACCGCGGCGGATTTCGCCGCCTTCGAGACCAGGGAACTGGCGAGAGCCGTGCGCCTGCTCGGTCAGGGCGGCCCGGCCGCGCGCGACTTCGTCCGCGTTTTCGTCATCCGTCTGGCCGATCTCGCGGTGACGCCGGTGGAACACGAACTGGTGGCCGACCTGGCCGATCGCATCGGCCGCGTGGATCTCGGCGTCGTCTCGGCCAAGCGGTCGGCCCGCAACGGCTCGATCCTGGTCGAACGGCTGTTCCCCATCGTCGACATGACCCGCCACGCCAACCTGCCTGAGGCCGCGCTGGTGATGGCGACCGCGCGGCAGGAGAGCGAGTTCAACGCCGCCGCCATCTCTCCCGCGGGGGCCCGCGGCCTGATGCAGCTGATGCCGGCCACGGCCCGCGAAGTGGCCAAGGAACTCGGCCTCGCCTACCAGCAGGCCGACCTCATCACCGATGCCGGCTACAACACGACCCTGGGAACCCGCTACCTGCAGCGGATGATCGAGCGCTTCGACGGCTCTTATGTGCTGGCGCTCTGTGCCTACAACGCCGGCGCCAGCCGCGCCTGGAAATGGACCTCGGATTGGGGTGATCCGCGCCAGCCCGATGTCGACATGGTCGACTGGATCGAGCTGATCCCCTTCGAGGAGACGCGCAACTACGTGCAGCGGATCATGGAGGGCACCATGGTCTATCGCCAGCGGCTGGAACCCGGCAAGCCCGTGCTGCAGCGCATGGAACGCGACGTCCGCGGCAACCGGGCTTCGCGCGATGGCTGAACCGGCTTCGGGCCTCGCATCCGATCACCCGCGGGCGGATTGCGCCCTGTCGGGAACCCGGGCATGAGCGAATTCCGCGACGGCTTCGCCCCCGCCGCCGGGGGGATCGAACTGTACTATCGCGACTATGGCCCGGTTCAGGGCGGACGCACCCCCCTCCTGTGCCTGCCGGGGCTGACCCGCAATTCCAAGGACTTTCATCCGATCGCCCTCGATCTCGCCGGCGAACGGCGGGTCGTCGCGATGGATTTCCGCGGGCGAGGCCGCTCCGGCTACGACCCGGACTGGCGCAACTATGCTCCGCCCACCTATGTGCAGGACGCGCTCGCGGTTCTGCTTCACGCCGGCATCGGCAAGGTGGTGCTGCTCGGCACCTCGCTGGGCGGACTGGTCAGCATGGGCCTTGCCGCCGCCGTGCCGCAGATCCTGGCCGGGGTGGTGCTGAACGACATCGGCCCGGCGGTCGACGAAGGCGGGCGCCAGCGCATCGCCGCCTATGTCGGACAGGATGTGCGCTTCGCCTCCTACGAACAGGCGGCGGCCGCCTTCCGGGCGCAGTTCGGCGGCGCCTATCCGGGCATCGGCGAGCAGCACTGGCTGCAGTCGGCCCGAGACACGCTGAAACCCGATGCGGAAGCCGGCAACCTGCGCTTCGACTACGATCTGAAGATCGGCGATGCGCTGCGCGAGCAGGTGGCGATGCCCGTGCCCGACCTCTGGCCGCTGTTTGGGGCGCTGAAGCCGATCCCCACCCTGGCCGTGCGCGGCGCGCTTTCGGACGTGCTGGATCAGGCGACCTTCGAGCGCATGGCGGTCGAGAAGCCGGACCTGAAGCGCCTTCTCGTCCCCAATCGCGGCCATGTTCCGCTGCCGCATGAGGAACCTTTCCGGAGTGCACTGCATGAATTCCTCGGCGCCCTCTGACCTGCCGACGATCGCCGATCTCTGGGCCGCGGCCGAACGCCTCGCCCCCGTCGCCCGGCGCACGCCGCTGCTCGAGCATCCGGGGCTGAGCGAGGCTCTGGGCGGGCGCCTCCTGGTCAAGGCCGAGGCGCTGCAGCGCACCGGCTCGTTCAAGTTCCGCGGCGCCTACAACCGCATCAGCCAGATCCCCGAAGCCGACCGCAAGAGAGGCGTGGTCGCCTTCTCTTCCGGCAACCACGCCCAGGGCGTAGCCCATGCCGCCGCCCTGCTCGGCTGCCCCGCCACGATCGTGATGCCCGCCGATGCCCCGGCGATCAAGATCCGCAACACGCAGGGCTACGGTGCCAAGGTCGTCACCTACGACCGGCTGAAGGAGAACCGCGAGGCGATCGGCGCCAGGATCGCCGCGGAGACCGGCGCCACCCTGGTGAAGCCCTATGACGACCGCGGCGTCATGGTGGGTCAGGGCACCGTCGGGCTCGAGATCGTTCAGCAGTGCCGCGAACTCGGCCTCGCCCCGGACCAGGTCCTGGTCCCGGCCAGCGGGGGCGGCCTGATCGCCGGCGTATCCATCGCCATCAAGACCTTCCACCCGCGGGCCGATGTCATCGTGGCCGAGCCCGCCGGCTATGACGACCACACGCAGTCGATCGCGGCCGGCAGGCCGGTGTCGATCAACCCCGGCGCGCCGACGCTCTGCGATGCGCTGATGGCGGCGAGCCCGGGAGAGATCACCTGGGCGGTCAACAGCCGCACGCTGTCCTCCGGCGTGGTCGTCACCGACCGCGAGGTGAAGGCCGCCATCCGCCGCGCCTTCCTCGACCTGAAGCTGGTGGTGGAGCCGGGCGGGGCCGTCGGCCTCGCCGGCATCCTGACCGGCAAGGTGCCGGCCCAGGGCAGGACCACGGTCGTGGTCTGCTCCGGCGGCAATATCGATCCGGTGCTGTTCGCCGGCATCCTGACCGAAACCGACTGACACCGATACACGACGGGGAGAAACCAAGAATGCTCGATCTGGGGATCAAGGGCCGCAAGGCCATCGTCTGCGCGTCCAGCCGCGGCCTGGGGCGCGCCTCCGCCTTCTCGCTGGCCAGGGCCGGCTGCACCGTGGTGGTGAACGGCATCGACGCCGCGCGGCTCGAGAAGACCGCCGAGGACATCCGCAAGGAGACCGGCGCCACCGTCATCGCCGTCGCCGCCGACGTGACGACGAAGGAGGGCCAGAAGAAGCTGCTGGCCGCCTGCCCGGAACCCGACATCCTCGTCAACAATGCCGGCGGCCCGCCCTTCAGGGACTTCCGCGAACTCGACCGCGAGGCGATCCTGACCGGCGTCGTCTCCAACATGGTGTCGCCGATCGAACTGATCCAGGCGGTGGTCGACGGCATGGTGGCGCGGAAGTTCGGCCGCATCGTCAACATCACCTCGGGCTCGGTGCGCATGCCGCTCTTCGGCCTCGACCTGTCCTCCGGTGCCCGCGCCGGCCTGACCGCCTTCCTGGCCGGTGTCGCCCGGTCGGTGGCGCATGCCAATGTCACCATCAACAGCGTGCTGCCCGGCCCCTTCGATACCGACCGCTACCGCGGCGGCCTCGTGGCCAATGCCAAGAAGCTGAACCGGCCGCTCGAGGATCTGACGCGCGAGCGCGAGCAGGCGGTGCCGGCGAAGCGAGTCGGCCGGCCGGAGGAGTTCGGCGATGCCGTCGCCTTCCTCTGCGGGGCGAATGCGGGCTTCATCGTCGGCCAGAACCTCCTGCTCGACGGCGGAACCTTCAACAGCGCCTTCTGATTGTCTGGACGGGCGCAACAAATCGGCAATCCTCCGCCGGCTATAGGATCGTTCCGGGTGACGATTCGAAGCCGGCGTGACGGCCGCTCTCGACTGCGCGCGAACCCGGCCCTATGGTGCGGCGTCGTCAGCCAGCCCGTTTTCCGGCAGGGGGAAATACGGTCGGCGGCCGAACCGCGAAAACAAGCGATCCGACCGGCGGTACCCCGTGGAGACTGTTCTAAATCTCATCCAGGAATACGAGAGCCTCTTCTATCTCATCACCTTCGCCTGGACCTATGTCGAAGGTGAGACCTTCGTCATCTTTGCAGGTTATGCCTGCCATGAAGGCTATCTCAACATCTACTGGTTGATCGGCTGCGCCTGGCTCGGCTCCTTCTGCGGCGATCAGACCTGGTTCTTCCTCGGCCGCAAGTTCGGCCGCCAGCTCGTCACGCGCTTCCCCAAATGGCGCGCCGGCATCGACACCGCCATGCTGCTGGCCGAGAAGTACAACACGGCCTTCATCCTCTCCTTCCGCTTCATCTACGGTGTGCGCAATTTCAGCTCGATCGCGCTCGGCATGTCGCAGATCGCCTGGACCCGCTTCTTCGTGCTGAACTTCATCGCCGCCGGACTCTGGGCCAACATCTTCGCCTGGTCGGGCTATCTGCTGGGCCAGGCCTTCGAGGCCATCCTGGGCGACATCGCCAAGGGCTTCGGCCTCGGCATGCTGGTGCTCTTCGCCGTCATCGTCTGGGCCGCCGTGCGCTATCACAAGCGCCAGAAGATGAAGAAGCCGGTCGAGGTCGAGACCGTGTATCCTGCAACCGCGAGGGAACGCGAACGGGAGGGTGTGCAGTGACGACGGCAGCGCAGCGCAACGATCCGGTCTGGCAGGCGCGTATCGATCTGGCGGCGGCCTTGCGCCTCGCCGTGCGCCAGGGCCTGCACGAAGGCATCTGCAACCATTTCAGCCTGCTGGTCCCCGGCACCCGCGACCGCATCCTGATCAATCCCCAAGGGTTGCACTGGTCGGAGGTGAAGGCTTCGGACCTGGTGATGATCGATCCCGACGGCAATGTGCTGGAAGGCAACCACACGGTGGAGGCCACGGCCTTCTACATCCATGCCCGCATCCACGTGAACCAGCCGAAGGCCGCCTGCGTCCTCCATACGCATATGCCCTTCGCCACGGCGATCACCTCGCTCGAGAACGGCCGGCTGGAATACGAGACGACGCAGAACGGCCTGCGCTTCCTCGGCCGCACCGCCTATGACGACGAATACAACGGCCTCGCGCTCGACAATTCCGAGGGCGATCGCATGTGCGCCAAGCTCGCCGACGCGGAAGTGCTGTTCCTCGCCAATCACGGGGTCATCGTCACCGGGCCGGATGTCGCTTCCGCCTATGACGATCTCTACTATCTGGAGCGCGCCGCCCAGGTGCAGGTCTACGCCCAGTGGACCGGCAAGCCCCTGAAGCGCGCGACGCCGGCGGTGGCGAGGAAGACGGCCGAACAGATCGCCGCCGACAAGACCCAGACCCATCTGCATTTCGCAGCCCTGAAGCGCATCCTCGACCGCGAGGAGCCGGACTACGCCGCATAGGCGCAAGCCGTTTCCGGCGCTAAGCTTTCCTTCCCCCGGGAGGGAGAGAATGACCGACACGCGCATCAAGACCTACTGGCAGAACTACATCGACGGCCGCTGGCTGGACGCGGCCGAAGGCGGCCGCATCGGTATCGAGAACCCGGCCACGGGCGAGCAGATCGCCGAGGTGGCGCGCGCGACGCGGGTCGACGTGGATATGGCCGTCGCCGCCGCCCGTGCCCGTTTCAAGGCGCGCACCCTGGTCGACATGCGCCCCATGGCGCGCGGACGCTTGCTGCTCGAGATCGGCCGCCACATGGAGGCGCTGGCCGAGGAGATCGCCCTGGTCGAATGCCTCGACAACGGCAAGACGCTGACCGGGGGCAGGAACGAGGCCATGGCCGCCTCGCGCTACTTCACCTACTACGGCGGCGCCACCGACAAGCTGGAAGGGCGGATGATCCCGCTCGGCGCCGGCTATGTCGACTACACCGTCCCCGCCCCCTTCGGCGTCTCGGCCCAGATCGTGCCGTGGAACTTCCCGCTGCAGATCGCCGCCCGATCGGTCGCCTGCGCGCTCGCCACCGGCAACTGCGTCGTCCTGAAATCGCCGGAACTCTCGCCGCTCTCCTGCTATTTCATCGCCGAGGCCTGCGAACGGGCCGGCGTGCCGGCCGGCGCGGTGAACCTGCTGTGCGGGTACGGGCATGATTGCGGCGCCGCGCTGGCCTCGCATCCCGATGTCGATCACATCGTCTTCACCGGCTCGGTGAAGACGGGTCAAAGCATCCTGCGCGCCGCCGCCGACCGAATCATCCCCTGCGTCATGGAACTGGGCGGCAAGTCGGCCGGCATCGTCTTCCCTGACGCGGACCTCGATCAGGTCACCGCCTCGACGGCGGCCGGCATCTTCTCCAATGCCGGCCAAGTCTGCTCCGCCCAGTCGCGCCTCGTGGTGCACCGGAAGGTGCATGACGAAGTGGTGGAGCGAATCCGCGCCAAGGCGGCCTCGCTCTCCATCGGACCGGGCATCGAGGGCAAGGACTTGGGTCCGCTCATCTCCGGCCCCCAGCTCGACAAGGTCGAAGCCTTCTGCCTCGCCGCCGGCCAGCAGGGGGCGAAGACCGTCACCGGTGGCCGGCGGGTCGGAGCCAAGGGCCACTTCATGCAGCCGACCGTCTTCGCCGGTGTGATGCCGGACATGACCATCGCCCGGGAGGAGGTCTTCGGCCCCGTGCTGTCGATCCAGGTCTTCGACGAGGCCGAAGAGGCGATCGAGCTCGCCAACGGCACCGACTACGGTCTCTGCGCCGGCGTCTACACCAAGGACCTGCGCACCGCGCATTGGACGGCCGATCGTCTCGTCGCCGGTCAGGTCTTCGTGAACGAGTGGTTCGCCGGCGGCGTGGAGACGCCCTTCGGCGGCACCAAGCGTTCCGGCTATGGCCGCGAGAAGGGACAGGAAGCCTTGCTCAACTACGTGCAGACCAAGAATATCGGCATCCGGCTGGACGGCGGCGCAGGCGGCCGTCCGGGTGGTTGAGGGCAAGAGTGACAAGCAAGAAGGAGGACGACGGATGGGCGAGATCGACAACCGCCTGAAGGCGCTGGGCGTAGACCTTCCGACCCCGGCGAAGCCGGTAGCGAACTACGTCCCCTTCGTGAAGACGGGAAACCTCGTCTACATCTCCGGCCAGGTGCCGAACCTGCACGGCGAGCTGAAGTTCATCGGCCGCGTCGGCAAGGAGGTCGGCCTCGATGACGCGAAGAAGGCCGCCCGCCTCTGCGGCGTCAACATCCTGGCCCATCTGAAGTCCGCCTGCGAGGGCGACCTCGACCGGGTCGTGCGCTGCGTGAAGCTGGTGGGCTTCGTCAATGCGGCGGAGGCCTTCACCCAGCAGCCGGAAGTCGTCAACGGCTGCTCCGACCTGATGGTCGAGGTCTTCGGCGACAAGGGCCGGCACGCGCGTTCCGCCGTCGGCGCCGGCTCACTGCCGCGCAACGTGGCCGTCGAGGTCGAAGCCGTGTTCGAGGTCGCGTGACCAGATCCTGGCTGACGAGTGTTCCGGTCGCGCATCGCGGCCTGCACGACATCGGGAAGGGGATACCCGAAAATTCCGTCGCCGCCTTCCGGGCGGCCATGGATGCGGGTTTCGCGATCGAGTGCGACGTCCGCCTCGCCGCCGACGGCGTGCCGATGGTCTTCCACGACATCGACCTGAAGCGGCTGACCGGGATGGAAGGCGAGGCCGACGCACTCACCTCCGCCGAACTCGGCCGGCTCTCCATCCTGGGCACGGCCGAGACGCCGCCCACCTTCGCGGCCTTCCTCGACCTCGTCGGCGGACGGGTGCCGCTCCTGATCGAGGTGAAGAACTACGGCGACGCCACGGCAGAAAAGCTTGCCGCCGCCACCTGGTCGGTCCTGAAGACCTATGCGGGCGACTACGCCATCCAGTCCTTCGCCCCCGATATCGTCGCCTGGTTCAAGGTCAATGCCCCGCATGTGCCGCGCGGCCAGATCGCCACCGACCCCGACGGCATGTCCTCGCTGACCGAGGCCGAGCGGGCCACGCTGAAGGCGAAGCTCGAGGCGGGCCACGGCGATCCCGACTTCATCGCCTATGACGTGCGGCTTCTGCCGGCCCCGCTGACCGAGCGCGCGCGGGCGGGCGGGAAGCCGGTGTTGACCTGGACCGTAAAGACCGCGGAACAGCGCGAGATCGCCAAGGCCGAGGCCGACAACATGATCTTCGAGGGCTTCCGCCCGTGAACGCGGCGGCGACGCTCCGCGTGCACGGGGCCATCGCCGATATCGATGCCGCCGCCTGGGATGCCTGCGCGGGCGGTGACAATCCCTTTCTCTCCCATGCCTTCCTCGCGGCACTCGAGGAGGCCGGCTGTGCGGCACCCAAGGCCGGCTGGGGGCCGCGCCATCTGGTCCTGGAAGACGGCAAGGGCGGCATCGACGCCTGCGCCCCGATGTACCTGAAGACGCATTCGCAGGGTGAATACGTCTTCGACCACGGCTGGGCGGACGCCTATCACCGCGCCGGCGGGGCCTACTATCCGAAGCTTCAGATCTGCGTCCCCTTCACCCCCGTGCCTGGCCCGCGGCTGCTGGTCCGCCCCGGCATCGATCCCGTGTCCGCGAGGCGGGCGCTGCTCGCCGGAGCGGCCGAATACGGCCGGCGCGAAAAGCTCTCCTCGCTCCACATCACCTTCTGCACCGAGGAGGAGTGGGAAGAGGCGGCACCCCTTGGTTTTCTGCAGCGGACGGGCGAACAGTTCCATTTCGAGAACAAGGGCTACGGCAGCTTCGAGGATTTCCTAGGCGACCTCGCTTCGAGAAAGCGCAAGGGCCTGCGCAAGGAGCGCGAGCAGGCGGTCGAGAACGGCATCGACATCGAGACGGTGACCGGAGCGGCGATCGAGGAGAAGCACTGGGACGCCATGTATGCCTTCTACATGGATACCGGCAGCCGGAAATGGGGCCGCCCCTATCTGAACCGTCGCTTCTTCAGCCTGCTCGGCCAGCGCATGGCCGACAAGGTCGTGCTCTTCCTGGCGAAGCGGCAGGGGCGCTACATCGCCGGCGCGCTGAATATGCTGGGCGCCGACACGCTCTACGGCCGCTATTGGGGCTGCACCGAGGAACATCGCTTCCTGCATTTCGAGCTCTGCTACTACCGCGCCATCGACTACGCCATCGAACACAGGCTGCCCCGTGTCGAAGCGGGCGCCCAAGGGCAGCACAAGCTCGCCCGCGGCTATCTGCCGAAGACGACCTTCTCGGTGCACTGGATCCGCGATCCGAACTTCTCCCAGGCGGTTGAGCGCTATCTCGAGCAGGAGCGCGCGCATGTGGCGAAGGAGATCGAGTATCTGGAGGAACACCACTCCCCCTTTCGCCATCCCCAGCATCAGGAAGTCGAGTGACCGACCGCGCCATGTCCATCCCTTCCCTTTCGGCCCCCTGGCGCATCGGCGTCGATGTCGGCGGCACCTTCACCGATCTCGTCCTCGCCGACGCGACGGGCGCTCTCCTGGTGGCCAAGGTGCCCTCCACCCCGGCCGATCCGTCCGAAGGCGTGGTCGCGGCCCTGGCCCAGGCGGCGCAGAAGGCGGGCCTGGCACTCCCCGACCTGATGGCGGGCACCGCGCTTCTCATCCACGGCTCCACCGTCGCCACCAACACGCTGCTGGAGGGCAAGGGCGCGGTCGTCGGCATGCTGGTCACCGAAGGCTTCCGCGACAGCATCGAGATCCGCCGCGGCATCCGGGAAGACCAGTGGGACCATCGTGCCCCCTTCCCCCCGGTGCTGGTGCCGCGCTACCTGCGCCTGCCGGTCGGCGAACGCATCGCACCCGACGGGCGCGAGATCAGGGCCGTGCCGGCGAAGGATATCGAAGCGGCGGCCGCCGTCTTCGCCGAGGAAGGCGTCGAGACGGTCGCCATCTGCTTCCTGCACGCCTATGCCGACGGCACGCATGAACAGGCGGCGGCCAGGATCCTGAACGGCAAATGGGCCGATCGGATCACGCTGTCCTCGGCCGTGGCCCCGGTGATCGGCGAGTACGAGCGCGGTTCCACCGCAGTCCTGAACGCCTATATCGGACCGCGCGTCGTTCCCTACCTGTCGAACCTGAACCAGAAGCTGCGCCAGCTGGGCTTGCGCCATTCGCTTCTGATGGTGCAGTCGAACGGCGGCGCGGTATCGGTGGAACAGATCGCCGGCCGTCCGGTGCAGCTTCTCCTCTCCGGCCCTGCGGCCGGCGTCGGCGCGCTGGAATACTTCCGCGCCACCGCGAAGACCGACGACTTCATTTCCATGGAGATCGGCGGAACGAGCTGCGACGTCGCGCTGATGAGCAAGGGCGAAGTCGCCTCCACCGACGAGATCATGGTCGACGGCTACCACGCCGCCATCCCGGCGGTGGAAATCCACACCGTCGGCGCCGGCGGCGGCACCATCGCCGGTGTGGATAGCGCCGGCATGCTGTTCGTCGGCCCGCGCGGCGCCGGTGCCAATCCCGGCCCCGCCTGCTTCGGCCGCGGCAATCCCGATCCCACCGTCACCGATGCGCATCTGGTGCTCGGCCGCTTGCGCCCCGGTCCCTATGCCGGCGGCGCCATCAACCTGAATGCCGATCTCGCCCGGAATGCGATCGACACCAAGGTGGCGAAGCCGCTCGGCCTCAGCCTCGAACGCGCCGCCGCGGGCATCATCCGCCTGCTCGAGCAGAACCTGCTGCATGCGGTCGAACGCATGAGCATCGAGCGCGGCTACGACCCGCGCCGCTTCACCCTCGTCGCCGCCGGCGGCGCGGGGCCGATGCACGGCGTCTCCGTCGCCCGTGCCCTGGGCAGCCCGCGCTGCTACATGCCTCGCCTCGCCGGTGCCTTCTGTGCGCTCGGCATGCTCAACACCGACGTGCGCCAGGACTATCTCAAGGTGCATTTCGCCGACCTCGACGCCGCCGACCGTCCGGCACTCGATGCCGGCTTCGCCGACCTGATCGCCCGCGCCGAGGCCGGCATGAAGGCGGAGGGCTTCGATGCCGCCGGCAGCCGCTACCGCCGCCTGCTCGACCTGCGCTATGTCGCCCAGCAATACGCCATCCGCGTCGAACTGGGCGAAGGCTTCGATCCTGCGTCGATCAGGAAGCAGTTCGAGATCGAGCACGACCGTCTCTACGGCCATATCCAGCCCGGCGGTACGATCGAAGTGACCGCGCTCCGCGTCATCGGCATCGGCCTGGTCGACCGCCTGGTCCCGGTTCGACCCGCCGCCGGCACCGCCGCCCCCCAGCCGATCGACCGCCGCCCGGTCTGGCAGGACGAGAAGCACGGCTGGACCGAAACACCCGTCTACGCCGGCGCCGACCTGCAGCCCGGCCACGCCCTCGATGGCCCCGCCATCGTCGAGGAAGCCACCACCACCGTGGTCATCGGCCCGGGCGACAGGCTCATCGTCGACGACAGCGGCAATTTCGACATCGCCGTGAGGGCCGCATGAGCACGTGCGAGTCTCCCTCGAAGACGGCGGAGGGTCCCCCCTTCTCCCTCCCTCGCGCGAAGCGTGGGGGAGGGTCGGGGTGGGGGCAGGCCGCCTGCACCGCCCTCTCGCGCCCCCTCCCAACCCTCCCCCATCGCTGCGCGACGGGGGAGGGCTCCATAAGGATCCCGGCATGAGCACCCTTGATCCCGTCCAGCTCGCGCTGACCCAGAAGCGCCTCGACCACATCGCCAAGCAGATGGGCTGGGTGATGACGAGAACGGCGCGCAGCCCGATCTTCAACCAGTCCCACGACTTCTCCTGCTTCATCGCCGATCCGAACGGCACGCTGGTTTCCCAGGCCGACGGCATCCCGATCCATACCGGCGGCGGCGGCTTCTCCGTCCGCGCCATCCTGAAAGCTTTCAAGGGCCGGATCGACGACGGCGACGTCTTCCTGCTGAACGATCCCTACGTGGCGGGGGGAAACCACCTGCCCGACTGGGTGATCGCCCGCCCCGTCTTCGTCGACGGCGAACTGGTCGCCTTCGCCTGCAACCGCGCGCATCAGTCCGATATCGGCGGCGGCGCCGCCGGCACCTACAATTCCGCCGCCACCGAGATCTTCCACGAAGGCATCCGCCTGCCCGTGTTGAAGCTGATCGAGAAGGGTCAGCTCCGCGACGACCTCTGGCAGCTTCTCCTGATCAACAGCCGCACCTCGGAGCTGCTCGACGGCGACCTCCGCGCCATGATCGGCTCCACCCGCATCGGTGCCGAGCGCATCGCCGCCCTGGTGCGCGAGGCCGGTCCCGGCATGGCCTTCGCGCTGTTCGAAGGCATCCTGTCCCATGCCGACCGCCGCTTCCAGGCGGCACTTAAGGAGCTTCCCCGCGGTTCGTACGAAGCGTCCGACTACACCAACAACGACTGTTTCGAGCTGAAGGACACCGTCATCCGGGTGAAGCTCACCATCGCCGATGACGGCCTGACGGTGGATTTCACCGGCACCGACCCGCAGATGCGGGGCTTCAAGAACTCCTCCATCGCCAACACCTATTCCGCCGTCTACATGGCGCTGGCGTCCTTCTTCGAACCCGACCTGCCGCGGAACGAAGGCACCTTCCGGTCGGTCAGGATCATCGCCCCCGAAGGCACCGTCATCAACGCGAGGCCCCCTGCGCCAATGACCATGTGCACCGTCTTCGTGGCGCATGAGATCGTGCATGCCGTCTGGCGCGCCATGGCTCAGGCCGATCCGAGCCGCGCCTGTGCGGGCTGGGGCAAGACAATCCACAACATCACCTCCGGCCTCCGCCCGAACGGGGCCCGCTACGTGCTTTATCACTGGAACGGCATGGCCGGCGGCGGCGCGGTGCCGGGGCGCGACGGTTTCAACCAGATCGGCCTGCTGATCGCGCTGGGCGGCCTCGTCATCCCGGATGTCGAGGTCTACGAGCAGCTCTATCCCGTCCACATCACCCGGCATGAATTCCGTACCGACGGCGGCGGTCTCGGCGCCTTCCGCGGCGGCACCGGCGTGGTCTACGAGGCGGATCTCCAGGCCTCCGACCACACCTTCCGGGGCGAGGGCCTGCGCTACCCCACCGGCTACGGCATCACCGGCGGCGGCTATGGCGCGGCAGGCGAGATGTATCTCGACACCGCCGATGGCGGCCGTATCGACCCGCCGCAGTTCGGCCTCGACCGCATCGGCCCGGCAAAGCTGCACGTCGCCTCGCCGGGCGGCGGTGGTGTCGGCCATCCCTTCGACCGCGATCCCGCCCGCGTCCGCCGCGACGTGCGCGACGGCGTGGTCAGCCGTGAAGCCGCCATCCGCGACTACGGCGTGGTGCTGACGGGCGCCCGGGCCGAGATCGATCTCGAGGCCACCAAAATCGAAAGAATGAAGAGGAACGCCGCATGATCCCCGCCAATCTCACCGCCCTCGCGCAAGCATGCGCGAAGGAGCTGATCGCCCGGAAAGAGACCATCGCCGTCTCCGAATCCTCCGCCGGCGGCCTCGTTTCCGCCGCGCTCCTCTCGGTCGGCGGCGCCTCGAACTACTTCATCGGCGGCAGCGTCACCTATTCCCGCCCCGCCGGGCGCGGCTTCCTCGGGCTGGAGCGTCTGCCCGAAGGCATGCGCAGTTCCACCGAGCCCTACGTGGCGATGATGGCCGAGACGGTGCGGAACAAGGTGAACGCCGCCTGGGGCCTGGCCGAAGCCGGCGCCGCCGGCCCGACCGGCAACCGCTACGGCGATCCGGCCGGCCATACCTGCGTCGGCATCGTCGGCCGCGTCTCCGAGACCAGGACCGTCCGCACCAATTCCGCCGACCGCGAAGCCAACATGATCGCCTTCGCCGAAGCCGCGCTGACCTTGCTCCGCGACAGCCTGAAGGGTGCTGCGTAACGGCCGTCGCCTCGAAATCCTGCGCACCGCAGCTTGCGAAATAGAGTGATCCGCCGCCACGGCGCGCGCTTGGTTTCGCCATGTTTCGGACGCGAGCGGCTCCGAGAATCCTTCCCGGCGACGACAGGCGGATGTCCGCCGCGGCCGCCCAGGAGGAAGACGATGAGCGGTCGGAAGCTCGGGTTCGGGACACTGGAAACGGCGGCTGTCGGCCGGGGCCGCCTGCGTTTCGCGGCCTTCGCGGCCCTGGGTGCCGCGCTGCTGCTCGGCGCCTGCGTCGACCACCGCCACCACCGCCCGACCTACTACGCGCCGGGCTATTACTACAGCGCGCCGCCGAAGCACCATCATCACCATCATCACCACCGCGACCACGACCGCTGGGACGACCGCCGCGGCCGGCGCTAGCCGCTGACGGAACACGAAGGGCGGATAGCGGCCCGCCCGTCGGTGAATTGCGCGCATCCCTCGAGCCCCGGTTGACAACCCCGCCGGCGGCGCCGTAAGTCTCGCCCATGCGCACCTTCGCCGCCGCCATGCAGAACCGAAAGTCCACCGGGTGGGGGACCGAGGGAGCTTGCGCGCGCTGAACCGCTGACCGCATGGATCGCCCGAGGACCCCGCCGGAAACGGACGGGGCTTTTTCTTGGGTGCGCGTCCCGTCCGCCCCGGCTCTCACCGGAAGGAGACGAGGACATGGATACGCCGACACAGACGACGCCGGGCGGGAGACCGCCGCTGCAGGGGCTCTGGCTGCCGCTGATCACGCCGTTCCGGGACGGCCGGCTGGACGAGGTCTCGCTGCGCCGCCTTGCCCGGCACTACGCCATCCAGCCGATCGACGGCCTGATCCTGGCCGCCACCACCGGCGAGGGCATGACGCTGGACGAGGCCGAGACCGAACGCCTGGTCGGCATCGTCGCCGCCGAGACGGAGGGCACGCTGCCGCTGCTTCTCGGCCTCTCCGGCAGCGACACCCGCAAGCTGCTGGCCTCGCTCGGCCGGACCTCGGCCTGGCCGGTCGAAGGCTATCTCGTCGCCTGCCCGTACTACACGCGGCCCTCGCAGGAAGGCTTGTACCGGCACTTCCTCTCCCTGAGCGAGCACAGCGCGAAGCCGCTCGTGATCTACAACATCCCCTATCGCACCGGCGTCAACATGGCGAACGAGACCATGCTGCGGCTGGCCGCGCTCGCCAACGTCATCGGCGTCAAGGACTGCTGCGCCGATGCGCAGCAGAGCTTCGACCTGATCCAGGCCAAGCCGGACTCCTTCGCGGTGCTGACCGGCGAGGACGCACTGTTCTATGCGGCGCTGACCCAGGGGGCGAACGGCGGCATCCTCGCCTCCGCGCATGTCGAGACCCAGGCCTTCGCCCGCATCTGCGCGGCCATGCTCGACGGCGACCAGCCGGCGGCGCTCGCCGAATGGCGCGCGGTGGCCGGCCTCCCGCGGCTCCTGTTCAGCGAACCCTCGCCCTCGCCGATCAAGCACTGGCTGTGGCGGGCGGGCCTGATCGACAGTCCGGAGGTCAGGCTGCCGATGACGGAGGTGAGCATCGGGCTCGCCGCCCGCATCGACGCGGAGATGGCGCGGCGGAGGTCGCTGCCCGCCGCCGCGTGAGCGGGCTCAGCGGCGGGCGTAGGCCTCGACGTCGTAGCTCCTGAGGCTCTTGGGCAGGCGGGTGCGGGGCTTCAGCCGGGGGTCGGGGATCGGGGTGCCGGCGGTGAGCCTGAGCGGCACCACGCCCGCCCAGATGTCCATGGCGTAGTCCGGCTCGTCGTCGACCGGCGGGCCGGTGCGCACCTTCGCCACCGCCTCCTCGATCGGCATGCCGACCACCATGGTCGCCTTCAACTCCTGCGGCGTGACCGGCCGGAGCGTGGCCCAGCGCCCCGGCGCGACGCGTTCGGTGAAGGCTTCGAGCGTCTTCAGCTTCTCCTTCGGGTCTTCCACCATCGCCGCCTTGCCGAAGATCATGGCCGAGCGGTAGTTGACCGAATGATGGAAGGCCGAACGCGCCATCACGAGGCCGTCGATATGGGTGACGGTCACGCAGACCGGGATCGCCTCGCGCACGCTCTTCAGCATCCGGCTGGCCGACGAGCCGTGCCAGTACAGGTGATCGCCCTCGCGCCAGATGTTGGTCGCGGTCACATAGGGCTGCCCGTCGATGACGTAGCCCACATGCCCGACCAGCGCCGCGTCGATGATCGCATGGACCGTCTCGCGGTCGTAATGCGCGCGCTTGTTCATCCGCTTCACGCGCGTCTTTGCCGTCGGCTTGAAATCCGCACCCATGATCTCCGACCCCCTGTTCCGTTCTTCTCAGCTCCGGCGCAGCCGCGCCTCCAGCCCCGCCCGCACCGCCGTCCAGTCCTCCGGCAGGATGGCGAAGACCACCGTGTCGCGCAGATGCCCGTCGGGCGCATACATGTGCCGGCGCAGGACCGCCTCCTCGGTAGCACCCAGCCGCGCGATCGCGGCGCGCGAACGGGCGTTGCGGCCGTCGCAGCGCAGTTCCACCCGGTTGGCGCCCCAGTGCTCGAAGGCCTGCCCGATCAGGAGCAGCTTGCATTCCGGATTGACCGTGCCGGCCCAGACCGAGGGCTCGTACCAGGTGCTGCCGATCTCGAGCCGGCGGTCGCGGGGCGACAGGTTGAGGTAGCGGGTCGATCCGACCAGCCTCCCGTCCTCGAGCCGGCGGACGACATAGGGCAATGCCTCGGCCTTCTCCTTCGCCGCGATGCTGTCCGACACCCAGTCGTCATAGCGCCCCCTGATCGGGATGTAGGGCCAGCACGACGAGCCGTCGCCCGCCACGGGGCGCAGTTCTTCGCGGTGCCGCTCCTCCATCGGCTCGAGCGCGACGAAACGCCCCTCGAGCCGGACCTGCTTCATCTCCATCATGCCCGGCTCCTTCAGGACCTCGCCCGTTCCATCAGGTCCGCCACGGCGCGCGCCTCGCCGGAACCGGTGCCCGCCAGCCCCGCCACCGCACCGTCGACATCCTCCTTCGACTTGTTCTGCGACAGTTTCGCCTTCCCCTCGATCGCATCGATCGGCATCTCGAAGGCGACGATGCCGCGGATCATCCCCTCGACATATTTCTCCGGCAGGGCGGAGAAGGACCAGGCGTTCGGATAGTCGCCCTCGTTCGCCTCGCCGAGACGCGCCATCATGTCGTGGATCGCCGCGGTCTCCTCGATGACCCGCGGGCGGCCGGTAGCATGCACGGCGACGTAGTTCCAGGTCGGCACCTGCGGCGCGCTCGCATACCAGCGAGGCGAGACATAGGCATGCGGGCCCGCGAACACGGCGAGTGCCGGCCGCGTGCCGTCGAACAGCTTCCAATGCGGATTGGCGCGCGCCAGGTGACCGATCAGCTTCGTCCCCGTGTCGTCCACCAGCAGCGGCACATGGGTGGCGAAGGGCACGCCGCCCTCGCCGGCGGAAACCAGCACGGCAAAGGAATTGGCGCGCATGAAGCCCAGCACCTCTTCCCGGTCGTCCATGGCGAAATGACGCGGCACGTACATGACGGCACCTGTTTTCCGACTTTCTGAAGCCGCGATGTAGTGCCATATTGGCCCCATGCGTAGCGCCAATCGGACAAATCAGAAGGAGCCAATCGCCGAGGTTGGCGGTCTCCTCGCCGTGGGTCTCGATCCTCAGGCGGACGAACCGCTGCAGCGACAGCTCTACAACCAGCTGCGCGACGCCGTGCTGTCCGGACGCCTGCCCGCCCGCTTCCGCCTTCCCCCGACCCGCGTCCTGGCGGCCGATCTCGGGGTCTCGCGCAACACCGTTCTCGCCGCGATCGAGCAGCTCACGGCCGAGGGCTATGTCGAGGGCCGCGTGGGGGCCGGCACCTACGTCGCCTCGCTGTCCTCGGAGACGCCGGTCACCGCCGTGCCCGCCGCGGCGGAGCCGGCGCGCCACCGCCTGTCCCGGCGCGCCGCGGCGGTGGCGGCGATCGGCCGGCCGCATACCCGCCCTCGCAAGCCCTTCGGCCTCGGCATCCCCGATCTCGACGGCTTCCCCTTCGAGACCTGGTCGCGGCTCATCGCCAAGCACTGGCGCCATCCGCAGCCCGACCTGATGACCGCGCGCGACCCCGCCGGCCATCTCCCCCTTCGCCGTGCCATCGCCGCCTATCTGAACGCCTTCCGTGCGACGCGGACCTCGCCCGACCAGGTGATCGTCACCGCCGGCGCCCAGGCCGGGCTCGACCTCGCGGCGCGCGTGATGCTGGAACCGGGTGAACCGGTCTGGATCGAAGATCCGGGCTATGCCGGCTTCCGCGCGGTGCTGGCGGCGGCCGAGGCGAAGGCGATCCCCGTGCCGGTCGATGCGGAGGGGCTTTCGGTGGAAGCGGGCAAGCGCCTCGCCCCGGAAGCGCGTCTCGCCTTCGTCTCCCCCTCGCACCAGTTCCCGCTCGGCGTGACCATGAGCCTCGGCCGCCGCCTCGAACTGATCGACTGGGCCGCGGGCGCCGACGCCTTCATCCTGGAAGACGACTACGACAGCGAATACCGCTACGAGGGCCGCCCCCTCGCCGCCCTTCAGGGTCTCGATGGCGGCGGCCGCGTGATCTATGTCGGCAGCTTTTCCAAGGTGATGTTCCCGGCGCTCCGCCTCGGCTACCTGGTGGTGCCGCGGGACCTGGTCGATCCGTTCCTCCGCGTCCGCGCCGCCATCGACGACCACCCCTCGATCATCGCCCAGCCGGCGCTGGCGGAGTTCATCGACTCAGGACAGTTCGCCGCCCATATCCGCCGCTCGCGAAAGCGCTACGCGACCCGGAAGGACGTGCTGGAAGCCGCCTTCACGAAGCACCTGGGCGGCACCCTCTCACTCCGCCCGATCCAGGCCGGCCTGCACGCGGTAGCCGACATCCTGGTCCCCGGTCTCGCCGACACCGCCATCGTCGACACCGCGCTCGCCCGCGGCATCGTGCTGACGCCGCTTTCCAGCTTCGGCATGACGAAGCGCGCCCAGGGCCAGGGCCTCCTCTTCGGCTTCGCCGGCGTGGACGAGAAGACGATCATGCGGACGGTCAAGCTGCTCGCCGAGGTGATCGCGGGGATGCGGAGATAGCCAACCTGCTGCGACCAACGGTCGTAGGACCGTTCGAGGGGCCGCACCGTATCGTATCGGCATGCGGCCCGATCATTTTGCAGGGTATGTGGCGGCCTGGCTGATCGCGGCCCTTGTGCCGACGGTTATCGGCTGGTTTTTGTTCGATGGCCACACGGGCGGCGTCCAGTTCACCTTCTTCATCGCCCTGGCGCACGCGCTGCTACTGGGCTTGCCGTTCTTCAAGTCGTTCAGCGCCCGCGGCCGGGTGAACTTGGCCAACTGCGTCGGAATGGGTGCCATCATCGGTGCTGCCCCGACTGGTTTCCTGTCCCTGCTATCAGCGTTCGGCACAACCAGCGCCTCTCGGGGCGGGATCGCTACTATCGTCAATGGTGTGCCGACGCTGGCCGGTGTCCTCGATCTCATCGGCATCATTGCCAGCGCGAGCGCTATCGGTGCCGCTGCCGGACTGGGGTTCTGGCTCACGCTTCGCGCATCGGGTGCCTACGGGCCGGATTGCAGGCCCGCGGTCCGCGACTTCGTCTTTGAACCGCCACTGACCTTGGGCCGCCGGCCGGGAATAATCCTCGCCGCCGGAACAGCGCTGGCAGTGCTGTTTGTCATGGCATTGCCAACAATCACCAAGGATCGAAGCTGCCATAACCTTTTCCGCGACGGCCGCACGTCGGCAGCACCCGCACTGGTGCTGGATCTGCAGGTCGATGATGGCGAGCTCTCCGCTGTCGCTGCTGCCCTTGAGGGGCTCGCCCAAAGCCACGGCATGTCCGTCCGATGGGGTTCGCGCTGGAACGCACAGGCACCGGCTTATGACATCAGCTTCTGCCGGGAACCCGGCCTTGTCGTTAAGCTGCAGGATCGTCGCTGGGTCAGCGCCAACCTTCCGACTTTCCCAGCCCCGACGTCGATCTCTCTCTTCACCACCGATGCGTCGATCGCCTGGCAGCCCGCGGCGCGCGACATCGCAACCCAGCTGGAGCAGCGCGGGGTACGGTTCAAAGTCAGCAGAGGGAACATACCAGCGGCCCCCTAGCCATATTTGCGCTATCTGCTTGACTCTCCCTCCGGGAGGAGGGTGGCGGCTAAGCCGACGGGTGAGGGCCGACTCGACGGCAACTCACCGTTCGGCGTGCCCCTCATCCGCCCTCGGGGCACATTCTCCCCCAGGGAGAAGGGACACGAGTCTGTCCACTTTTCCAAAGAATTTCGCCCTTCTCTGCCCATCCAACGTCATGCCCGGACTTGTTCCGGGCATCCACGAAGGTGCCACGGGCTCTGTCGTCAGACACCTCATCTGCGGATGGACGTGGATGCCCGGAACAAGTGCGGCAACGGCGGGTCGGGATATTATTTTGCTCTCTTGATACAAAGTGAACATTCAGGTATTCTGGCCCCTCCCCTTCGGAGCGACCCCCATGATGGCCACCTACCGCACCCCTTCGGACAGCCAGGCCCGGGGCCGGCGGTCCGCATCCTCTTGAAGCGCGTGATGTCCGACCCGGCCTTGTCGGCCGCCTCCCAGAAGGTCATGAGCTGGCTCCTGCTGGAGGGCAGGGACGAGGCCCCCGGTGCATCGGACATGGCCCGCTTCGTCGGCCTGACCGAGCGGAGCGTGCGGCGCGTCTACCAGGAACTGAAGGAGGCCGGCTGGCTCGACCCCGAGCGCGGCTGGTCCGAGGCGCCCCGGGCCGATACCCCGGAACGGGCGGCGATCCTGGACGGCATCCCGGAGCGGACGGAAATGTCCGCCACGTTCGATCTCCCCGGCTTCCGGGAGTACATCGCCATGCTGGAAGTCATCCGCGACCGGGCGCTGGCCAAGGGCAGGGAGGACACCGCCCTCTGCGCCCAGCACAAGATCGGCCGCGCCCTGGGCTACGACCGGCCAGAGCGAAGAGCGGACAGAAATGTCCGCCCTGAAGCCCTCCCTCGGCGTCAGCCGGGGGAGGGTTTGGGTGGGGGCGGTGAAGTATTGATCGACCGCGCAAAGCCGTCACCGCCCCCACCCCGGCCCTCCCCCGAGCTCACGCTCGAGGGAGGGAGGCACGAACTGGCTTCTGCTGGCGCCGAACAGGACCCGATGGGCACCGACATGGCCGAAGCTGGCTCGAATTGGCTCGAATTGGCAGGGTTAGGCTACCCCGAAAATCAGGCAATTCCGGAAAAGCTGCGTCCGATCAGCGACTTGCTGGCAAAGCCGATCTTCGCCGCCGAAACCACCGAAGCCGGACGACGGCCCTCATGGCTCAACGGCGTATCCGCCGCCGCCCTCGCCAGCGGACAGAATTGTCCGCCGGCCGCATCCGATGTCAGGTGAGCTCGCTCTTGGCGAGACCCCAGGTCAGCGCATAGGCCCCCGCCTCGACGGACTCCGCCCCGGCGGCCTTGGCCGCGGCGGCATCGAGGGCGAGGCCGAGGCCATCGGCGCGCGCGGCTTCCACCAGCAGCACGAAGGTGGTCGGCACCGCCGGCTTCGACCGGTCGGGCTTGCCGTCCTTGTCGAGGGGGAGCGACAGGATCGGGTCGGTCTCCATCACATGCGCGGCCACCACGCCGAGGCGCTTGCCCACGGCGGGAAGCCAGGTGTCCCTGGCCCAGGCCTTCACCGCCGCCTCCTTGCCCGGCGCCGGACGGACGCGCCCGAACAGGATATGTCCGCCCCGGCCGGACCCGACCGAGGCGACATGGCCGGCGATCAGCCGGCCCGGCGTGACGAAGCGGCCCATCACCTTCTTCGACCAGTCGGTCTGGTTGGCCAGAGCCTTCTGATAGTCGGGCCCGCCGAGCACGCCGAGGTCCTTCGCCTCGTAGGTGGCGAGATATTTCGGCGACAGCGCGGGCGCGACATAACGGCGGGCGGCGACGAAGCCCGGGATGCGCACGCGCTCCTCCAGATGCTCGCCATCGTACCAGGTGTTGAATTCCAGTTCGTCCTCGGGCGCGATGTCCATGAACGTGATCAGCATGCCGGTACCGCGCAGACTCATGACGAACGTCCTTTCAGGTGGGAGATCTCACGCGGCGGCCACGGCCTCGCGCATGGAAGCCTCGACGATCCAGCCGCCGCCCAGCACACGATCGCCGTCGTAGAAGACGCAAGCCTGGCCCGGCGCGATGCCACGATAGGGCTCCGCCAGCAGCACCTCGGCGCCGCCATCGGTCTTCGGGATCACCCGGGCCGGCACCGGCGGCATGGCCGAGCGCGCCTTCACCATGACGTCGACAGGTGCCGGCGGGATCAGCCAGTTGAGTTCGCGAAGCAGGATGCGGTCGCGCCCCAGCGCGGCCCTCGGCCCCACCACCACGCGGCGCGTCTTCGCCTCGATGCGGAGCACATAGAGCGGTTCGGCCGAACCGCCGCCGAGGCCCTTCCGCTGGCCCACGGTGAACTGCACAACGCCGCTGTGGGTGCCGAGCACGCGGCCCGACAGGTCGACGATCTCGCCCGGCTCGTTCGCCTCGGGGCGCAGCTTCGCCACCACATCGGCATAGCGGCCCTGCGGCACGAAGCAGATGTCCTGGCTGTCGGGCTTCGCCGCCACGGGCAGGCCGTAGCGGGCGGCGAGTGCGCGCGTCTCCGACTTGTCCATGCCGCCCAAGGGAAAGCGGAGGTAGTCGAGCTGGCTTCTCGTGGTCGAAAACAGGAAGTAGCTCTGGTCGCGGGCCGGATCGGCGCCGCGGTGCATCTCCGCCCCGTGCAGCCCCGCCACGCGGCGAACGTAATGGCCGGTGGCCAGCGCCGCGCCGCCCAGGTCCTTCGCGGTGGCGAGCAGGTCGCCGAACTTCACCCGCTCGTTGCAGCGGATGCAGGGGATCGGCGTCTCGCCGCGCATATAGGCGTCGGCGAATTCCTGCATCACCGCGTCCCTGAAGCGGTTCTCGTAGTCCAGCACGTAATGCGGAATGCCGAGCTTCGCAGCGACGAAACGCGCGTCGCGCACGTCGTCCCCCGCACAGCAGGCGCCCTTCCGGCCCGAGGCGGCACCATGGTCGTAGAGCTGCAGCGTCACCCCGACGACGTCGAAGCCCTGTTCCTGCAGCAGCCCGGCCACGACCGAACTGTCGACACCACCGGACATGGCGACGACGACGCGGGCCCCGGGGGCCAGATCGGAAAGCGGGTTTGCCGACATGCCGGCACTATAGGGCGGCAGATTAGGGCGGCAACGCCCGTCCCCACCCGGCAGGAAATGCCGCCCCGCGGCGCCCCTCCCCATCGCCGGCGCCGGAGAATCTCCTTGATTCACCTACGAATCCCGACACGTCCGGCATTTGGCAAGGCGGTTGCTATGGAGGCCGCATCCGCTCCAACACGAGCTCCGTCATGGACCTGGTGACCGCACTGTCCGCCACCCCATCCGCCGCCGGCCCGCCCGCCGCCGGCGGTTCCGATGCTGCCGCCGGCAGCGGGGACGGTGCCTTCGCCGGCCTGCTCGACCAGGCCTCGCAGGCGCCCGCGGTCGCCGATGCCGCGGCGGCGTCTGCGCCGGCCGCAATCGAAACGGCGATCCAGGACGCCGTCCCTCCCCCCGCCGCCCCCGCCGCCGCGGCCCTCGCCGCCATACTGGATGCGAGCCCGGCCGCACCCGCCGACCTCGCCGGACCGACGGCTCAGGCCCAGGCACTCACGGTCACGCCGATCGTCACAGAGCCACAGGCCACGCTCGAACCGCCCGCCCCACCGCCGCAGAAGCCGGCCGGCCAGACGCATCGGGCGCATCGCGTCGACCTCCCGGCCGGTCTGCAGGAAGCCGATCCGGTGGAAGCGGCCGAACCCGATGCCGATGCCGTCGCGTCCTCCGCCGAACCGGCAACGAGCGCGATCCTGCTTCCGGCAGATCCCTCTCTCCCGGTCGAAGCCGCCGAAGCGGTCGGCCCGGACGCCTCGGATGTCCCGGCCGACCCGGCGCTGATCGCCCCGGTCGCCCCGCCGCCGCCCCCGAGCCCCGGCGGAGCGGCGGGCGTCGCCGCCGCCGGCGCGTCCGTACCGGCCGAGGCCCCTTCCCCTGCAGGCCCCTCCGGGCCTCTCGCCGGCGCGGCGCCGGCACCGGCGCCCGCGATCGCCGATGCGCCGCCCCCGCCGGTCGAGGCGGAGACGGCACCAGGCATCCCGGCCCCGGCCGCCGCTTTCGCCGCAGCCGAGGCCGCGGCCGTCGCCGCCACGCCGGGTACAAACCCCGCACCGCAACCGCGCGGCGATTTCGCCAAGGCCAAGACCGAAGCTGCCGCGGCGGCCCGCGGGACCGGTGCCCGGCCGGAGGCTGCCGAGACCGTCCCGACCCCCGGGACGGGCGCCGGCACGGGTACGGCGCCCGAAGCGGTCACCGCCGCGCTCGCTTCGAGCGACGGCGGCGGCGAGGCGCCCCCCGATGGCGGCCCGGGTCTGATGCGATCCGATCCGGCCCAGCAGGCCGTGCCCGGCGCGGCCGGGCAGTCCGGCATCCAGTCCAAGGCGGCGGCGGAAACGGCGGCGGCCCCGGCGCGCCAGGCCCTCGCCCATCTCACCGCCGGCGACCAGGTGGTCGTGCATGTCGCCCGCGCCCTCGACAGCGGCGCCGACAGCATCTCGATCCGGCTCGACCCGGCCGATCTCGGCCGCGTCGACGTGACGCTCGATTTCGGCGCCGATGGCCGGGTCTCCGCCACCGTGCTCGCCGAGAAGCCGGAAACGCTGCGCCTGCTCCAGCGTGACGCCCAGTCGCTCGAACGGGCCTTCGCCGATGCCGGCCTGAAGGCGGATACGGGCGGCCTGAACTTCGGCCTTCGCCGCGACTCCGGCGGCTTCGCCGAAGGTCAGGGCGAGGGACGCCAGGGCCAGACCGGCGGATTCGGCCGCCAGGGTGGTGGGGCGCTGTCCGACGCGGCGCCCATCATTCCCTCCCGCGCGATGGCATCCATGCGCGCTCTCGACATCCGGATCTGAGGAGGATCAGCCATGGCCGTCAGCGGCGTCTCCAACACCGGCGCCTCGACCAGCGCCGCCAATACGGCGGGCAAGACGCTGGCCGACAACTTCGACACCTTCCTGACGCTGCTGACCAAGCAGCTGCAGAACCAGGACCCGCTGTCGCCGATGGACTCCAACCAGTTCACCCAGCAGCTCGTCCAGTATTCGGGCGTCGAACAGTCGATCCAGACCAACAAGAACCTGGAGCAGATGCTGTCCTTTTTTCGTGGCCAGCAGGCGTCCGATGCCGTCGGCTACATCGGCAAGGAAGTCACCGCCGAAGGCCCGGAAGCCTATCTGGGCGACAGCGGAACGCTGAACTGGAAGTTCGAGTTCGATGGCGCTCCGGCGACCGCCACCGTCCAGGTGGTGAATTCCGCCGGCACCGTGGTGCACCAGACCACGCTCGCAAAGCCCGTCGGCATGCAGTCGGTCGATTGGGACGGAAACCTGTCCAACGGCAGCCGGGCGCCGATGGACATCTACACGCTGAAGGTCACCGGCCTCGACGCCGACGGTCAGTCGGTGACCTCCAGCATCTACACCACCGGGATCGTCGACGGCGTGGAAAGCGCCGACGGGATCACCTCGGTCACCATCAAGGGCGTCTCCATCCCCGCCGATGCCATCCGCGCCGTGCGCGCGCCCTCCTCCTCTTCCGCTAGCTGAAGGAACTGATCCATGTCGCTCTACGGCGCTCTCTTCTCCGGCGTGTCCGGCCTCACCGCCCAGTCCCAGAACATGGGCATGATCGCCGACAACATCTCGAACCTGAACACGGTGGGCTACAAGCGCAGCTTCTCCAAGTTCTCGACGCTGATCACCGATTCTGGGTCCACCAACAAGTATTCGCCCGGCGGCGTGGAATCCCGGCGCTTCACCCAGGTGGACCAGCAGGGCCTGCTGCAGACCTCGACCTCGGCCACCGACATCGCGATTTCGGGTAACGGCTTCTTCGTGGTGAACACCTCGTCCCAGCCGACCACCCTCAACGGCGAATACCAGTTCACACGCGCGGGTTCCTTCACCACCGACAAGTCGGGCTACCTCGTCAACTCGGCCGGCAAGTACCTGATGGGCTGGGCCATCGACGCCCAGGGCAACATCCCGACCGTCCGCACCAGCCTGAACGTGCTCGAGCCGATCAACATCGGCGGCCTCGCCGGCACGGCCGAACCCTCGACCAGCCTCTCCATCCGCGGCAACCTGAAGGCGAGCCAGGCCGTCTATACCGGCGCGCCGGCCTATGTCGCCGGCACCGGGCAGATGGCGGCCGGGCTGGTCACCCCGCACTTCTCTCGCTCCTTCCCAATCGTCGACAGCCAGGGCGCGCAGCGTACGGTGTCGATCGCCTTCCTGAAGACGGCCTCGAACACCTGGCAGACGGAAATCTACGCCGACCTCAACGCCGACGGCTCCACCGTCGCCGGCGAAGTGGTGAAATCCGGCACCGTCGTCTTCAATGCCGACGGTTCGATCAACACGGCCACCTCAACCGTGCTTACCGGCGCGCCGGCCGACCAGATCTCCATTCCCTGGGCCGCGGCGCTCGGCATCACCACGCCCCAGACCCTCGACCTCGACCTCGGCACCAACGGCATGACCGACGGTTTCAGCCAGTTCGACACCGACAGCCAGCTGATCTCCTCCGACACCGACGGCACGGTCTTCGGTTCCTATACCGGCGTCGCCATCGACGAGCAGGGCTTCGTCACCGCGCTGTTCAACAACGGCACCAGCCGCCAGCTCTACAAGCTGCCGCTCGCCACCTTCATCAACCCGAACGGCCTGGATCCCCGCAACGGCAATACCTGGGCGATCGCGGATGCGGCCGGCGAATTCAACCTGTTCGAGGCCGGTACCGGCCCGGCCGGCAAGGTGGCGCCGGGCTCGCTGGAGAGCGCGACCGTCGATCTGGGCGAGGAATTCTCCAACATGATCGTCACCCAGCGCGCCTATTCGGCCAACGCCAAGACGATCACCACGGCGGACGAGATGCTGTCCGAAATCATCAACCTGAAGCGGTAACGCCCGCTGAACGGGGGCAGGTTTCGCAAGGCATTGATTAACCACGCGGCTTAGCCGTTCCTTAAGCCGCGTGGGCCTACCGTCCTAGAACCATGAACGCGCAGGACCCACGCGAGATGTTTGACAGTGACCGGCAGAGTTCGACTGTGGTCATCGGCCCCGAAGGGCGGCCCCTGACCATCGCCGACCTGCCGCCGCCCGACACCAAGCGCTGGGTCATCCGCCGCAAGGCCGAGGTGGTCGCCGCGGTCCGCGGCGGGCTCCTCAGCCTGGACGAAGCCTGCAAGCGCTACAAGCTCACCACCGAGGAATTCCTGTCCTGGCAGAAGGCGATCGACGCCCACGGCCTGCCCGGCCTGCGCGCGACGCGCATCCAGTACTACCGGCCGACGCCGCAGGAACGCGCGCGCAGCGCAGGCTGACCCTGGCTCGGCAAAATTTGCCGATACCTTTACCGATCGTTCACCGACCGGGCCCTACCTTCCCCTGACGCCGCTGCTGCGGTTCTCCGGGGACAGGTTCGGGCTCGATGGAAGGTTTTCTGAACGCGCTGCGGTCGATCGGCCCCGCCCGCCTGGCGGTGATCGCGGGCACGGTGCTGGCGACCGTCGCCTTCGTCGTCTACCTCGGCAGCCGCATGATGACGCCGCCGATGGCGCTGCTCTTCGGCGGTCTCGACACCAAGGAATCGGCCGATCTCGTCGCCAAGCTCGACGGGATGAAGGTGCCCTACGAGATCCGCGGCAACGGCACCCAGATCCTCGTGCCGGACGACCAGGTCCTGAAGCTGCGGCTCACGCTCGCCCGTGACGGCCTGCCCACCGGCGGCACGCTCGGCTACGAACTCTTCGACAAGACCGATTCGCTCGGCACCACCAGCTTCGTGCAGAACATCAACCACCTGCGCGCCCTGGAGGGCGAACTCGCCCGCACCATCCGCTCGCTGAACGGTGTCAGCGGTGCCCGTGTCCATCTGGTCCTGCCCCGGCGCGAGGTCTTCTCGCGCGAGACCCGCGACCCGAGCGCCTCGGTCGTCCTGAAGCTGCGCAGCGCCCGCGGCCTCGACAAGGGTCAGGTCCTGGCGGTCCAGAACCTCGTCGCCGCGGCCGTCCCCGAACTGAAGACCTCGCGCATCGCCATCGTCGACGAGAGCGGCAAGCTCCTGACCCGCGCCCTCGAAGGCGACGGCCCGAACTCGGCCGCCACCATTGCCGAGAACAAGAACGCCCTCGAGGAGAAGTACAAGCACGCGATCGAGGCACTGCTGGAACGATCGGTCGGACCGGGCAAGGTCCGTGCCGAGGTCTCCGTCGACATCAACTACGACCGCGTCGTGACCAACCAGAAGTCGTTCGGGGAGAGCCAGCCCCGCTCGACCCAGTCGGTGAGCGAGCAGAGCAGCTCCGCCGAAGGCGGCTCCTCCGCCGTCAGCGTGCAGACCAACCTCCCCGAATCGCGGGCGGCCGGCAACGCCGGAGGCGGCGGCGCCAACGCCACCACCCAACGTACCGAGGAAACCACCAATTTCGAGGTCGGCGAGATCAACACCATCACGACCCGCGAAGCCGGCGCCGTGCGCAAGGTCTCGGTCGCCATTCTGGTGGACGGCACCTATACGACCGGCGCCGACGGGGCGAAGACCTACAAGCCCCGCCCAGAGGAGGAACTGCAGCGCTTCGCCACCCTCGCCCGGGGTGCCATCGGCTTCGACGGCCAGCGCGGCGACTCCGTCGAGGTCGTGAACCTCCCCTTCGCGCCGAGCGACCTGGGCGAACCGGTGCCCGAGGGCTTCTCCCTTCTCGGTCTCGAGCGGGCCGACCTGATGCGGATCGCAGAAACCGGCATCCTCGCCATCGTCGCCCTGCTCGCCATCCTGCTTGTGATCCGCCCCGTCCTTGGCCGGTTCATGGCGCCTCCGCCGCCCCCGCCGGCACCCGCGGCCGCCGCCGTGGCCGCCCTCCCCGCGGCCGCCGGCGCCGCTCCCGCGCAGCTGCCTGCGCCCGGCGCCGAGGGCGGGGCACTGGTGCCCGGCGAACCCGGCGCCGCGTTCAGCGAGGTCGACCGCATGATCGACGTCGCCCGCATCGAGGGCCAGGTAAAGGCATCCAGCATCAATCGAATCGGTGAGATCGTGAACAAGCATCCGGACGAGGCGGTCTCGATCCTCCGGTCCTGGATGTACCAGGACAACTGAGGGGGAGAGGAAGCGACATGGCCACCTCCAAGGACGATGTCCGCCAAATGACCGGCACCGAACGCGCCGCCGCCCTCCTGCTCGCCCTCGGCGAGGAGATCACCGGCGTGATCCTGCAAAGGCTGGACGAGGAAGAGATCAAGGAACTCTCCCAGGCGATGGCGCGCCTGGGCAGCATCACCTCGAACGTGGTCGAGCGCCTGTTCCTGGACTTCGCCAACCAGATCGCCACCACCGGCTCGGTTGTCGGTTCCTTCGAGAGCACCGAGCGCATGCTCCTGAAGGTGCTGCCCGGCGACAAGGTCGACCGGATCATGGAGGAGATCCGCGGTCCGGCCGGCCGCACGATGTGGGACAAGCTCGGCAACGTCAACGAGCAGGTGCTCGCCAACTACCTGAAGAACGAGTACCCGCAGACCGTCGCCGTCGTGCTCTCCAAGATCCGCCCCGAGCATGCCGCGCGTGTACTTGGTGCCCTGCCCGACGAGTTCGGCATCGAGGTCATCATGCGCATGCTGCGCATGGAAGCCGTGCAGAAGGACGTCCTCGACAAGGTCGAATACACGCTGCGGAGCGAGTTCATGAGCAACCTCGCCCGCACCAGCCGCCGCGACTCGCACGAGATGATGGCCGAGATCTTCAACAATCTCGACCGTAGCGCCGAGGGCCGCTTCATCAATGCGCTCGAGGAACGCGCCCGCGAATCGGCAGAGCGGATCAAGGCGCTCATGTTCACCTTCGAGGACCTTTCGCGCCTGGATCCGACAGGCATCCAGACGCTGCTGCGCGGCGTCGACAAGAACAAGCTCGCCATCGGGTTGAAGGGCGCGTCGGAGAAGCTGCGCGACCTGTTCTTCTCCAACATGTCCGAGCGCGCCGCGAAGCTGCTGCGAGAGGACATGCAGAGCATGGGCCCCGTGCGCCTGCGCGACGTGGACGAGGCGCAGGCGCTCATCGTCGCCACCGCCAAGGACCTCTCCGCGAAAGGCGAGATCATGCTGGCGGAGAGCAACGGCGAAGACGAGCTGGTGTACTAGGCAGGATCGGAAGCAATGGCCGCGACCGCGAAATTCCTCTTCGACCGCGCCTTCGAGGGCGCACCGGCCGATGGCGCGAGGCACCTCACCTTCGACGCCTTCGACGATGAGCCGGCCTACAAGGCGACCGATCTGGAGGCCGCCAAGGAAGAGGCCTATGCCGACGGAAGGCTTGCCGGCCTCGCCGAGGCGCAGGCGGGTATCGAGGCCGCCGCCGCCGCCGCGCTCGACCGTCTTGCGACGGCTCTCGACCTGCTCTTTCAGGATCGCGAGCAGACCGCGGCAAGCACCCGGCGGGAAGCGGCGGCCGTCGCGGTCGCCACTGCCAGGGCCCTCGCGCCCGCTCTCGCCGCCCGCTTCCCCGGCGCCGAGGTCGAGGCACTGTTGGCGGAGATGCTGCCCCAGATCCACCGCGAGCCACGGTTGACGGTACGTGTCGCCGATCCGCGCCTGGCCGTTCTGGTCCCGCGGATCGAGCAGATCGCGGCGGATTCGGGTTTTGGCGGCCGTCTGGAAGTCGCCGTCGATCCTGAGCTGATCGGCGAGGACTGCCGCATCGAATGGTCGAACGGCGGCGTGACCCGCGATCGGGCGGCCACCGAAGCCCTGATCGACGCCGCGCTGACGCGCTGCTTTGGCATTTCGCCCGCCGCTGGCGAGGGAGAGTGACGAATGGCCGATGACGAATTCAACCTGCCGAACCTCGAGAAGCGCGCCGAGGACGAGGATGGCGGCAACGCCGGTGCCCGGACCGCGACCGACCTCGAAGCGGTCTTCGACGTGCCCGTCAGCGTCTCCGCTGTCCTGGGCAAGGCCGGCATGCAGGTCAGCGATCTTCTCGCCCTGTCGCGGGGCACCGTGATCGAACTCGACCGCAAGGTCGGCGAGGCGATCGACATCTACGTCAACAACCGCCTCGTGGCGCGCGGCGAGGTGGTCGTCGTCGAAGACCGGCTCGGCATCACCATGACCGAAATCATCAAGTCCGAGCGCGGATAGGACGCGAGCGAAGATGTCCCGCGCCTCCATGGACTTCGCGACTGCGATCGGACTCGCCGCCGGCCTCCTCATGCTGGCTGCCGCGATGATGCTCGGCGGTTCGATGTCCGCCTTCCTGGACCTGCCGTCGGCCCTGATCGTGATCGGCGGCACGGTCGCGGTCACGACGGTCAGCTTCTCGCTGCAGGACATGTGGCGAGCGCAGTCGGTGATGCTGCACTCCCTGGTCGACCGCAGCGTTCCTCCCTCGGTCGCCGCCACCAACGTGCTGCGGATCGCCGACCGCGTGCGCAAGGATGGCCTCATGTCGCTGCAGAAGGTGGTCGCGCAACTGCGTGCTCAACCTTTCCTTCAGCGCGGACTGGGTCTGGTGGTCGATACTTTCCCGACCGCGGAAATCGAGCGAATCCTGCGCCAGGAGGCCCAGGCCAAGCAGATTCGTCACAGCCGCAGTGCCGCCGTCTTCCGCAAGGCCGCCGAAGTGGCTCCCGCCATGGGCCTGATCGGCACGCTTCTCGGCCTCGTACAGATGTTGGGCAATCTGAATGATCCAGCCACCATCGGCCCGAGCATGGCGGTCGCGCTGCTGACCACCTTCTATGGCGCCGTGCTCGCCAACATGGTGTTCCTGCCCCTCGCCACCAAACTCGAGCGGCGTTCCGAGGCCGAGGCACTGCTCGACTCGATCTATCTCTTCGCGGCGCTATCGATGAGCCGGCAGGAGAACCCCCGCAAGCTCGAACTCGAGCTCAACGCCATTCTTCCGCCGTCAGAGCGCGTGCGGATATTCGACTAGTGCCGGAGGTATTCTGATGCGTCTCCTGATCGTAGGATCGCTGAACGGGCAGATCGGCGCCGCCAGCCGGATGGCCATGGACCGCGGCGCCAAGGTGGCCCAGGTGCCCGATATCGATGCGGCCCTGCACGCCCTCCGGAATGGCCAGGGCGCGGATCTGGTCATGATCGATGTCGCGCTGGACGTGAAGCGTCTCGTCGAGAACCTCGCCGCGGAACGCTTTGCCTTGCCGGTGGTCGCCTGCGGCATCGGATCCGATGCACGGGCCGCAGTGGCCGCCATCCGTGCCGGCGCCAAAGAGTACCTGCCGCTGCCGCCAGATCCCGAATTGATCGCCGCGGTGCTGGAGGCCGTCACCGAGGAGAGCCGAGCGCTGCTCTTCCGCGATCCCACAATGGCAGCGGTGATGAGGCTCGCCGACCAGATCGCGGTCTCATCTGCCAGCATCCTGATCACGGGCGAGAGCGGCACCGGCAAGGAGGTGCTCGCCCGCTACATCCACGCCCACAGCCCGCGGGCGGAGAAGCCCTTCGTGTCGGTGAACTGCGCCGCGATCCCGGACGCGCTGCTGGAATCGGAACTGTTCGGACACGAGAAGGGCTCGTTCACCGGCGCCGTCGCGCGACGCCTAGGCAAGTTCGAGGAAGCCAACGGCGGAACGCTCCTGCTCGACGAAATCAGCGAGATGGACGTCCGGCTGCAGGCGAAGCTCCTGCGCGCCATCCAGGAACGCGAGATAGACCGCGTCGGCGGCGGAAAGCCGATCAAGGTCGACATCCGCGTCGTCGCCACCTCCAACCGGGATCTGTCGGAAGCCGTGGCGCGCGGTACCTTCCGCGAAGACCTGCTGTTCCGTCTCAACGTGGTCAACCTCAAGCTGCCGCCGCTGCGCCAGCGTCCGGCGGATATCGAACTGCTGGCCAATCACTTCGCCAAGCGCTACGCCCAAGCGAACGGCGTGCCGATGCGTCCGATCTCCCTCGCCGCTCTGGACGCCCTGCGGGCCGCCCCCTGGCGGGGCAACGTCCGCGAACTGGAGAACACCATGCATCGGGCGGTCCTTCTCGCCGCAGGACCGGAAATCGGCCCTGATGCCATCCGCAGCCCCGACGGCAGCATGCTCGGCACCGCCGGTTCCGCCATGCAAACCACGGAAACCGCGGTGTCGATCGGTGCCGCAGGCGCAGGCAGGCCGCTGATCGGCCGCACCGTGGCCGATGTCGAGCGCGACCTCATCATCGACACACTGACCCACTGCTTCGGCAACCGGACCCACGCGGCCAACATCCTGGGGATTTCCATTCGCACGCTGCGCAACAAGCTCAAGCAGTACACCGACGAGGGCGTCAGCGTTCCCGTTCCCGGCGAGGGACACCGGTTGAGCGCATAGCGGGCCCGGCCAGGAGCGCGTCATGGAAGGAACTACGGCCGGACAGAATGTCGGCGACCTGCTGCGCCGCGTGGCCGGCGCGATGCGGCATGGAGACGTGCTCGTCGCGCTGGGCGTCGTCGCGATCCTGGTCGTCCTGATCCTTCCGATGCCCACGCTGCTGCTGGATGCGGCGCTGGCGCTTTCTTTCGGTTTCTCCGTTCTCATCCTCATGGTGGCGATGTTCATCGGGAAGCCGCTCGAGTTCAGCGCCTTTCCGACCGTGCTCCTGATTTCGACGATGATGAGGCTGTCGCTGAACCTGGCGACCACCCGTCTGATCCTGGGCCACGGCCACGAGGGAACGAGCGCCGCCGGTCATGTGATCGCCGCCTTCGGCAGCTTCGTGATGGGCGGCAGCTATGTCATCGGCATCATCGTCTTCGCCATCCTGGTGACGGTGAACTTCGTCGTCATCACCAAGGGCTCGGGCCGTATCGCCGAAGTGGCGGCGAGGTTCAGCCTGGATGCCATGCCGGGCAAGCAGATGGCGATCGACGCGGATCTGTCCGCCGGCCTGATCGACGAGAAGGAAGCCAAGAAGCGCCGCAAGACGCTCGAGGACGAAAGCACCTTCTTCGGCAGCATGGACGGTGCGGCCAAGTTCGTCCGGGGCGACGCCGTCGCCGGCCTTGTCATCCTCTTCGTCAATGTCATCGGGGGCATGATCATCGGCGTGGCCCAGATGGGCATGCCCTTCGCGGATGCCGCCCGCACCTACACGATGCTGACCATCGGCGACGGCCTGGTGACCCAGATCCCGGCACTGATCGTGTCGACCGCGGCTGGCCTGATGGTGTCCAAGGCGGGTAGCGAGGGTTCGGTCGACAAGGCCATGCTGGCCCAACTCGGCGGCTATCCGAAGGCGCTCGCCGTCTCGTCGGGCCTCATGGCAGCCATGTCGCTTCTTCCCGGCCTGCCCATGTTCCCCTTCCTGGCGCTGGCGGTGATCACCGGCGGGCTCGCCTTCGCCTCGGACCGCAGGAAACTGCAGGCGGCCGCAGCGGCCGCAGCCGAGGAGGAAGCCTCCAAGCGCGCCGTGCCGGCCGAGGAACCGATCTCGGCAGCGCTCGCGATCGACGATCTGCGCCTGGAGCTCGGATATGGCCTGCTCAGCATGATCAACGACGCCCGCGGCATCAAGCTGACCGACCAGATCAAGGCGCTCCGCCGGCAGCTGGCGACCGAGATGGGCTTTGTCATGCCCTCCGTACGCATCCTCGACAACATGCAGTTGCCGGCCAACGGCTACACGATCCGAATCAAGGAGATGGACGCCGGCAAGGGCGAGGTGCGGCCGAGCCAGTTCCTGGCGATCGACCCGCGCGGCGACAGAATCATGCTGCCGGGCGAAGAGACCATCGAGCCGACCTTCGGTCTGCCCGCACTCTGGATCGATCAGCAGTATCGCGAGGAGGCGACCTTCCGGGGGTACACGGTGGTCGACCCCGCCACCGTGGTGACCACCCACCTGACGGAGGCGATCCGCGACAACATGGCGGACATGCTGTCCTACGCCGAGACGCAGAAGCTGCTGAACGAGGTACCGAAGGACCATCAGAAGCTGATCGCCGACCTGATCCCGCAACACATCACCACGGGAGGGGTCCAGCGCGTGCTGCAGAACCTCCTGTCCGAACGCGTCTCCATTCGCGACCTGCCTACCATTCTGGAGGGTATCGCCGAGGCGACGAGCTACACCCGCAACGTCGGAACGATCACGGAGCATGTGCGCGCCCGGCTGTCGCGCCAGATCAGTCATGCGAATGCCGCCGCGGAAGGTTTCATCCCCCTGGTGGCGCTCTCGCCGCAATGGGAGCAGTCCTTCGCCGAAGCCATCGTAGGACAGGGGGACGAGCGCCACCTGTCGATGGCCCCGAGCCGGCTGCAGGAATTCATCGCCGGTGTACGCTCGACCTTCGACCGGCTCACCCAGGACGGGCACATGCCGGTCCTGTTGACGAGCCCCGCCGTGCGCCCCTTCGTCCGTTCGATCGTCGAACGCTTCCGCCCGCAGACGGTGGTGCTCTCGCAGAGCGAGATCCATCCGAAGGCGAAGCTTCGTACGCTGGCGCAGATCTGAGGCGGCGGGATGCGGCTCAGGATCTTTCAGGCTCCCAATGTCGCCGACGCGATGCGCAAGGTGCGCGCAGAACTGGGCGACGAGGCAATCATCGTATCGACCCACCGGAACCGTCGCGGCGACGGTGTGGAGGTCACCGCGGCACTGGACAGCGGTGATGTCGAGAATCGAGCCGAAGCTCGGATCGCACCCACCCCCCGGGCGCAGGGCACCGTGTCCGGCGCCCTCGCCGCGAGCGCCGAGACCATCGCCAAGACGCTCGCCTATCACGGCGTGACAGGGCGTCTCGTCGAGCGGATCTGCATCGCAGCCATCGACGGCCAGCCGCCCGCGGACGAGCCGGCCGAGCTGCGTCTGGCCGAGGCGCTGAGGACCACGTTGCGCTTTCAGCCCACCGGGGTCACCGACCCGAAATCGGTGATCCTGATAGGCCCGCCCGGGGTGGGGAAGACCGTGACGGCGGCCAAGATCCTGGCTCGCGACGTTCTCGCCGGGATCCAGGCACTGGCCATCACGACGGACACCACACGGGCAGGCGGGATAGAGCAGCTCGCAGCCTTCACCCGGGTGATGGATGTCACGCTCACCACCGTCGAGACGCCGTCGGAACTGGCCCGCGCGGTATCACAGTCCGACCGGCGCATCGTGATCGACACCGCCGGGACCAACCCCTACGACCGGCAGGCGATGGCGGAGCTCAAGGAGACCGTGGACGCCTCGCGGGCGGAACCCGTCCTGGTGCTGCCGGGTGGCGGAGATCCGCACGAGGCGGCGGAGGCCGCCGCGCTCTTCGCCGGTCTGGGTGTCCAGCGCATGATCGCCACGCGCCTCGATACGACACGCCGTATCGGCGGGCTTCTCAACGCGGCCGACGGAGCCCATATCGCGCTCGCGGATGCGAGCCTGACGCCCTTCGTCGGCGAAGGGCTGCATCCGTTGTCGCCGCTCACTCTGGCGCGACTGCTGCTGCGGAATCCGCAGCATCCGACCGATCGAAACACATTCATCGAGCCCGAATCATGAGCGATCCAGCCCTGCATCCCGCGTCGGACCCGCGTCAGCGGAACGTCATATGCGTGGCATCCGGAAAGGGTGGCGTCGGCAAGACCTGGCTGTCGATCACCCTGTCGCATGCCCTCACCCGCCAGGGCAAGAGGGTACTGCTTTTCGACGGCGACCTCGGCCTGGCCAATATCGACGTACAGCTCGGCCTCATGGCCGAGCGCGACCTGGGCGGGGTCATATCCGGCCGGCATTCCCTCGCCCAGGCGGTCACGCGCTACGAGACCGGCGGCTTCGACATCGTCGCCGGCCGCTCCGGCAGCGGCGCGCTGGCGAGTCTGTCGCAGAAGCAGCTCCTTTCCCTACGCGAGGAGCTGACGCTCACCGCCCAACGCTACGACTACGTCGTCCTCGATCTGGCCGCCGGGGTCGATGACGCGGTCCGCATGCTGGCCGAGATTGCCGGGACGCTGCTGATCGTCACCACCGACGAACCGACCGCCCTCACCGATGCCTATGCGTTCCTGAAGCTCACGGCAGCCCGGACGCAGCATCCGGACTGTCGCATCGTGGTCAACTTGGCCTCGAGCACCGACGAGGGCGAACGCACCTTCGAGAAGCTGCGCAAGACCGCCGTAAACTTCCTGAAGCTGGATCCCGCCCTCGCCGGCGTCATCCGTCGCGACGACCGGGTGCGCGACAGCATCCGGCACCAGATCACACTGCTCACCCGCCATCCGGGCTCGGACGTCGCCAATGACGTCGAGACGATCGCCCGGCGAATAGCCGCCGGCCCGTGAACTACGTCGGCCCGACGCCGCCGCCCCCGCCGCGCGTGCAGAGCACAAGCGCGACGGTGGCGGTCGCGCCGACGCCGGTCGACCGCGCGGCCGGAGACGCGCCGCGACGGGAGCGGGCTCCGGCCGAAGGTCGACCCGACCAGAACCCACAGGGGTCGCGAACGGGCACAGCCGATCCCGCGATCCGGATCGCCGGGGCTCTCACCGCACTCTTCGCAGGCGAGGTGGTGGAAGCCATCGTGGAAGCGCCACCTCCGGGCGCGGCTGCGGCTCTGCGCCTGCCCGAGGGTCGCCTTGTGGCCGCCCGCGGCGCTCTCCCCGAGATGGTGGGCACCGCACTGCAGATCCGGCTGTCCCGTTCCGGAGCGGAACCGATGGTCGAGGTTCTGGGCCCGGCCGGAAAGTCCCGGGAGCCGCCAGTGATCCTGCAGGTCAGCCTGGATCAGCGGACCGAGCCCTCGCCGTCGGCGGGTGGCCGCATTCATCCTGGGGCGAAGGCGGCTGCCGGTGCCGACGAGGCGCTGCTCCCCGCCGGCGGCATAGTATCGCTTCCCGCCATGATGGGCCGCGTCGCCGTCCATGTGCCGGCCAACGCCGCCTACCTGCACACGGTGGCGGGATTGCCGGATGCCACCGGCGTCCCCGACCCGGTCCTGGGAAAGGCGGAATCCGTCCCCGTGCCGTTGCGCTTCGGCGCCGACTGGGACGCCCTTTGGACGGCGCTGGAAGCAAACCCTCTCGTTGCCGATCGTGCGCGCGACCTGTTGCCGGCGCGAGATGCATTGCGCCTGGCGGGTGGCCTCCTGTTCCTCTCGACGATCCTGCGGCACGGGACGATACGGCACTGGCTCGGCGACGAAGCCGTCGGCCGCCTGGCGGCGACATCGCCGCAAAACTACCGGCGGGCACAGACGGCCTTCGACGATCTGGCCGCGCAGGCTCGCGAACAGGGCGGGGACGGCTGGCGCGCGGTCCCGCTGGCGCTCATCGACACGTCGCAGGTGCAGCCGGTGATGCTCTATGTCCACCGGCCGCCGCGTCGCCGCAAGACCGACCCGGATCCCGCCGGCGGGGCGACGAGGTTCATGATCGACATGACGCTGAGTGCGGCGGGCCCGCTCAGGATCGACGGCTTGTTCCGGCAAAGGCTGCTTGACCTGTTCATCCGGACCGAACGGCCCGTGCCGCGGGTCATCGCGCAGGATCTGAAGTCGCTTTACGGCGAGGTGCTGGCCGCGGGTGGCCTCACCGGACGGCTTGAGTTCCAGACCGTGACGCGCCTGCCCCCCGCTCCCGTTGCCCGTCCCGATCTGCCCGGAGCCGCGCTCACGGCCTGACCCGGATCAGGCGCGCTGCGAGCGGCGTCGATGCTGCAGGCCGGCGACCTCGTCCAGCACCGCCGTTTCGCGCCGGCGGATGTCAGCGGCGATCTTGGCGGCGTTGATCTCACTGACCCGCTCGTAGCGCTTCACCTCGCCGTAGAGCTCCGCCACCTCATCCCGGGCCGAGGCGATCTGCTGATCGAGATCGGCGAGCGAACCTTCCAAGGCCTCGCGTTGCTCGATCGCCCGGCGCGCGTAAGCCGCATAGGCGAACCGCAACGTGTCGTCACGCGCCGCATCCTGCTCGGCCGCCAGCCGTTGCTCGAGCGCCGCGGCGCGCTCGCGCAGCTCCTGGTGAAGTCCCTCGAGATCGGCGAGGGCGCGGCGCTTCTGGTCGAGCTCCCAGCGCTTGATCCGGATCAGGGTGCCGATCGATTTCATGCCGAGCCCCCGTCGAGGATCGTGGCCAACCGGGCAAAGCCTTCCTCAAGCCCGGCCTTCTCCTGCTTGCCCTGAGACAGGAAGGCCTCCAGCGCCGGCTGCAGCCGGATGGCGAGATCGACGGCTTCGTCCGATCCCTGGCGATAGGCGCCGAGCCGAATCAACTCGGCCATGTCGTCGTAGGTCGAGAGGATCCGCCGCGCCCGCGTGATCAGCGCCGATTCTTCCTGTGCGTTGCAGGCCGGCATGGAGCGCGAGATGGAGCGCAGCACGTTGACCGCCGGATAGCGGCCGCGCTCGGCAATGCTCCTTTCCAGCACGACATGCCCGTCCAGGATGCCGCGGACGGCATCGGCGATGGGCTCGTTGTGGTCGTCACCATCGACCAGCACGGTGAAAAGGCCGGTTATGGTGCCGCGCCCCGCACCGGGCCCGGCACGCTCGAGAAGCTTCGGCAGCTCCGAGAACACGGTCGGGGTATATCCCTTGGTGGTCGGCGGTTCGCCCGCGGAAAGGCCGATCTCGCGCTGGGCCAGGGCGAAACGGGTAACACTGTCCATCAGGAGGAGGACGTCCTTGCCCTGGTCGCGGAAGTATTCCGCCAGAGCCAGCGTGGTGTAGGCGGCCTGGCGGCGGACCAGCGCGGGTTCGTCGGAGGTCGCGCAGACGACGATCGATCGCGCAAGGCCCTCCTCGCCCAGATCGTCCTCGATGAACTCGCGCGCCTCGCGGCCACGCTCACCGATGAGGCCGATGATGGTGACGTCGGCCTTGCTGTAGCGGGCGAGCTGCGAAAGGAGCACCGACTTGCCGACCCCGGAACCGGCGAAAATGCCGAGGCGCTGGCCGCGACAGCAGGTCGTGAAGGTGTTGAGGACACGCACGCCGAGATCGATGCGCTTGCCCACGCGCTGGCGCTCATGCGCCGCGGGCGGGGCGGCCCGGAGAGGATAGCTGTCGCGGCCGGGCCTGAGCGGTCCGAGCTTGTCGACGGGGTTGCCCCAGGCGTCGAGCACACGTCCCAGCCAGCTTTCATCGGGCCGGATGGCGGGTTCGTCCGCGACCACCTCGACGCGGGCGCCGGCGCCGATGCCCTCGACGGCACCAAAAGCCATCAGTTGTACCCGACCGTCACCAACGCCGACCACTTCCGCGTCGACATTGCGACCCTTGCGGGTCGAGAGCCGCAACCGAGACCCGATGCCGACCGCGTCCTCCACGCCGGCGACGTCCACCAGTAGTCCGCGCACCGCGGCTACGCGGCCGAAGCGGGTGGCGGGACTGATGCGGTCCAATTCCTGAATGAGCGTCTGCACGGGGCTCCGAAATGTCACGAATCTGAGATCGACGGGGTCCGCGCATGCTGATCGAATACGGTTGCGAAACCCTTAAGCCTCAGAAAAACAAACAATTTTCCGGAAAGTTTACCTGTTCGCCAAAATTCTTAATGCCATTTACCATCGGTTAATCGATCGGGTTAATATTAACCGGAGCTTCCGGGGCGGCCTTCAAGGGTTAAAGCTTGAAGTGGCTCACGGCGCAGGAACCGGCAAGAAGAGGTATCCCACGGTGCGTGCGCTTCTGATCGAGGACGACTCGCTGGTCGCCAAGAGCATCGAACTGATGCTGCAGGCCGAAGGCGTGAACGTCTACACCACCGACCTCGGGGCGGAGGGCCTCGATCTCGGCAAGCTCTATGACTACGACATTATCATTCTGGACCTGAACCTGCCCGACATGAGCGGGTACGACGTCCTGAAGAAGCTCCGGCTCGCCAAGGTGCAGACCCCGATCCTGATCCTCTCCGGCATGTCGGAGACGGAGAAGAAGGTGAAGGGGCTCGGCTTCGGTGCCGACGACTACCTGACCAAGCCCTTCGACAAGCAGGAGCTGGTGGCACGTATCCACGCCATCGTGCGCCGCTCCAAGGGACATGCCCAGTCGGTCATCAAGACCGGCCGGCTCACGGTCAACCTCGACACGAAGGCGGTCGAGGTCGACACCCGCCGGCTGCATCTGACGGGCAAGGAATACGCGATGCTCGAGTTGCTCGCGCTCCGCAAGGGCTCGACGCTGACCAAGGAGATGTTCCTCAACCATCTCTACGGCGGCATGGACGAGCCCGAGTTGAAGATCATCGACGTCTTCATCTGCAAGCTGCGCAAGAAGCTCGCTGCGGCAACCGGCGGCGACAGCTACATTGAAACCGTCTGGGGACGCGGCTATGTCCTGCGCGACCCGCCGTCGGCCGAAGACAGCGGCGAAATCGTTCCCATGCGCAAGGCTGCCGGCGCCAAATAGGCCGCCGCTCTCATGCGTTCCACGAAGGGCGTCGGGAGACTGGCGCCCTTTGTCATTTGCATGGCTGCTGCGACACCCGTTGACGCATACGTAAACCCCGCCCAAGCTGCCCTGCCAGCCAGCAAAGGATCGTCCGGATGCCCGACAACCCCGCCCTCACCTACCCGATCAGCGGGCGCCCGGACGTCGCGGAGATGCTGGAGGTCGCACCCGGGATCTTCTGGATCCGGATGCCCATCCCGATCCCAGGCCTGGAATTCATCAATCTCTGGGCCATCCGGGAAGAGGACGGCTGGACAGTGGTCGATACCGGGACCAGATCCAGCAAGATCCAGGAATGGTGGCGAGCCATCTTCGCCGGTGGTTTCGAGGGACGGCCGGTAAAGCGCGTGCTGTGCACGCATTTTCATCCCGACCATGTCGGCCAAGCGGGTTTCATCTGCGGTCTCTTCAACGCCCCGCTCTGGATGACGCTGACGGACTGGACCTTCGGCCGCATGCTGTCGCTGGAGGCCTCGAGCGAGGTCCCCGGATATGTCATCGATTTCTATCGGCGCATCGGTTTCGGCGACGACGCACTGCTCTCCTTCCGCGAGCGGGGGTTCAACAACTTCGCCAAATCCGTCGAGCCGCTGCCGACCCAGTTCCATCGCATCGCCGAAGGGGACACGATCACGCTGGGCGGTCGCTCCTGGCGGGTCATCGTCGGCCGCGGGCACAGCCACGAACACGCGAGCCTGTGGTGCCCCGAGATCCGGACCCTGATCTCGGGAGACATGATCCTGCCGAGGATCAGTCCGCATATCGGCGTCTATCCGGCTGAGCCCGAAGCCAACCCGTTGAAGCTGTTCCTGGATTCCTTTGAGGCGTTCCGCCCGCTGCCGGTCGACACCCTGGTGTTGCCCTCCCACGGCGACCCCTTCGTCGGGCTGCACACGCGCCTCACCCAGGTCGAGGCGCATCACGAAACCCGGCTGACGGCGCTGAAGGCCTTCTGCGCCGAACCGCGCACCGCACTCGAGGTCTTGCCGGTTCTGTTCAAGCGGCAGCTCGACCTCAAGCACACCTTCATGGCGATCGGCGAGGGTCTGGCTCACCTGCACTATCTGGCGGCCGAGGGCAGCATCGAGAGAATGCAAGGTGCCGACGGCGTCTATCGCTACCGGCGAACGGCCGTGCAGGCCTCGGCCGCCTGACGTCAGGCTGGCCGGACCACCAGCGTCGAGCCGTCCATCCCCGTGACCACGACGGCCGCGCCGTCGGGCAGATCGGGACCGCAGACCGTCCAGACGGTGTCCCCCAGCCGCACCCGGCCGGTCCCGTTCGCCAGAGGACCGTCCAAGGTCGCCCGCTGGCCGATGAAGCGCGCCGCCCCGCGATTGACCTCGTCCTTGCGGCCCTTCAGCACCCGGTGCCGCCGGAGCCGTATGGTGATTCCGATGGCGATCACGGCGAGGACGCCGAAGAGCAGAAGCTGGGCTGTCAGACCCAGCGGCAGGACCCACGCGGCGAGGCCGGTGACGAAGGCTGCCGCGCCCAGCCAGACGAATGCCGTGGTCGGAGCCACCACCTCCAGCACCGCAAGCGCCACGCCGGCGGCCATCCAGTACCAGGGTTCGATCGCCGGCGGCATCAGTCGTCACCGCCCGGCCGCGGATCCCAGGGGCCGGCCGCCTTCTTGCGCGCCTCCGCCGCGTCCTTGACCAATTCCGCGATTCCGGCGAGCGACCCCAGGATGCTGGAGGTCTCCATCGGCAGCAGCACCATTTTCGAATTGGGACTGTCGGCCAGCTTGGCGAAGGCCTCGGTATACTTCTGGGCGACGAAATAGTTGATCGCGGCCGTATTGCCGCCGGCGATCGCTTCGCTCACCAGTCGGGTCGCCGTCGCTTCCGCCTGAGCGAGGCGTTCGCGCGCTTCGGCATCGCGGAAGGCGGCCTCGCGGCGGCCCTCGGCTTCCAGGATCGCGGCCTGCTTCTGGCCTTCGGCGCGCAGCACGGCCGCCTGCCGGTCGCCTTCGGCATTGAGTACGTCGGCGCGCTTGTTGCGCTCCGCCGTCATCTGCTTGCCCATGGCTTCCAGCAGGTTGGCGGGCGGCTGGATGTTCCGCAACTCGATCCGCGTGACCTTAAGTCCCCAGGGCGTGGTCGCCCCGTCGATCACGGCCAGCAGACGGGCGTTGATGTGGTCGCGGTTGGACAGCACCTCGTCCAGGTCCATCGAACCGATCACCGAGCGGATATTGGTCATGGCGAGGTTCATCAGCGCGAAGTGCAGGTTCTGGACCTCGTAGGCCGCGCGGGCGGCATCATAGATCTGGAAGAACACCACCCCGTCGGCATTCACGGTGGCATTGTCCTTGGTGATGACCTCCTGCCCCGGAATGTCGAGCACGGTCTCCATCATCGAGATCTTGTGACCGATGCGATCGATATAGGGGATGATCAGCGCCGGTCCGGGAACCAGCGTCCGCAGATACCCGCCCAGCCGCTGGACCGTCCACTGCTCGCCCTGGGGTACGATCTTCACGCCGAGCAGGATCGTGGTGACGACCAGGACGACCACGATCACCGTGATGATCAGACCAGTGTCGATCTGCATTCCATCCACCCCTCTTTCCCTTCGTCTCGATCGCTCTCACCGCAACAGTTCGTAAACGCCCCCCCGCTCGAGAGCGCGCCCGTATGACGGCATGGAATGGATGCGCGCCAGAAAGTCGGCGGCCCTGGGATAGCGCCCGTCCAGCCCGCCGCGCGAGGCCGCCGCTTCAAGGGGGAAACTCATCTGGATGTCGGCGGCGGTGAAGTCGGGGCCCGCGAACCATCCGGTGCGGGACAGCTCGCTTTCCCAATAATCCATATGAAGCTTCAGCTGCGGCATGACGAAGCTCGACAGTGCCTTGCCCGCGACCAGCCTCACCAGCGGCCGCAGCAGTGCCGGCGCTCCCGACGGCATCCGGTCGAAGATCAGCTTCAGCAGCAGGGGCGGCATCGCCGAACCTTCCGCATAGTGCAGCCAGTAGGTGTAGCGAAGGCGCTCAGGCGAGCCGGCGGCGGGCGCGAGGCGTCCCTGCCCATAGGTATCGACCAGGTACTCGACGATCGCGCCCGATTCCGCGATCACCCGGTCACCGTCGGTCACGACCGGGGACTTGCCCAGCGGGTGCACCGCCCGCAGCGTCGCCGGCGCGCGCATCGTCGCCGGATCGCGCTCATAGCGTACCACCTCGTATTCCAGCCCGAGCTCCTCGAGCAGCCACAAGACCCTCTGGGACCGCGAGTTGTTCAGGTGGTGAACCTTGATCATGAGCTCCCCCGGCACGACTCGACGAGCTTATCGCCCCATGGCCGGAATTTCACCGTAGGCGGTCTGAGGATGGCTCACTCCCTCCAGCGCGATGGCCCCGCGTGGCACAAGGCCGAAAGCGGCCGGTTCGGTCGCGCTCGCCTCCATCGCGGACTGCGACACCAGAATTCGGCAGGTCTGGGTCCGCGTCGCCTTCTCGAGCCGCGCGGCCAGATTGACCGCCTCGCCGAGCGCCGTGAACTCCAGACGGTCGCCCTGCCCGATGACCCCGACGAAGACCTCGCCGAAATGCACACCGACACCGATCTCCAGCGCCGCCTCGCCCGCCGCCGAACGCTGCGCATTGAACCTGTCCAGGCCCTCCAGCATCGCTCTTCCGCAGCCGATGGCATCGGCGGCGATGTTTCGGTCGGAGGGCAGAACGCCGAACAGCACCAGTGCGCCGTCGCCGATGAACTTGTCGACCACGCCGTGATGCCGATCGGAGGCGGTCTCGACCAAGCCCCGGAAAGCCACGATCAGATGCGCCAGCGCCTGCGGCTCCAGCCGCTCCGAAAGGGCCGTGGACCCGCGGATGTCGACAAAGAGGATTCCGAGAGAACGCTTGCTGCCGTCGCGAATGGCGGCGAGAGCGGGATCGAGGATGAGCGGCAGGATCTGCCGCGGCACATGTCGCCCCAGTGCGAGACGGCGTGACGTTTCCGTCACCGCGCGCATGACCAGGGCGCGACCGCGCCAGGTGAGCGCCACGACGACGCCGACCGTCAGCGAGAGCATGACCAGGCGCACCGCGTTCGGCGACCAGCCGAACAGCAGGGGAAGCCGTGCGAGCTGTACCTCGCGTTCTGTTCCCTCGACGTAACCCGCAAGGATCGACATGGCCAGCACCAGACCCACGAGCAGCGCCCCCGCATAAGCCGTGAGCTTCGGATTCCAGCGCAGCGCCGTCGCGGCCACTGCCAGGGGGATCAGCCAGATGGCAGGAAACAGCGACCAGAAGTTCCCGGCAAGATCCGCCACGAGGATCCCGAAAAAGACGTTCCCCGCCAGCAGCAACGCGTCCACCGTCACCAGGCCATAGCCGATCAGCGGATGCCGGATGCCCAGCCGGCCCGCCATCGCGGCCGCAAGCCCAACCAGGAGCCAGAGCCCCAGCGTCACCTTCGCCGCCTTGATCTGGGCCAGGATGAGAGGGTCTTCGGGAATATTGCCGGCGATGATGAACACCGTAACCAGCAAGGTCAGCGAGATCAGGATGCGGGCTCTGTTCGCCGCCGTTTCCGCCGCCTGTTCCGCTTCCCGGAGCAGGTTATCCACTTCAAGACGTTCGGACACCGGACTCACCGATTCAGTCCCGCACAAATCCTATCACGGCGCGCCTATACCTTCTGCCGCCATGACGGGCGGCTTTCGATCTGTTAGCTTGGCTTCCGACCAAGGATGAGACAGTCGGAGGGCCGGCGACCGCAAGGGCGCCGCCCGTCCAGGAGCGTGCCCGTGACGGATGCGACCGCCACGCCGGCGCCGGCCCGAGAGCGTACCGAGTTCCGCCCCCGGGGCCGGTTCGGCCACATTTATGCCGCCATCGATCTCGGCACCAACAACTGCCGTCTGCTGGTGGCCAGACCGACGACGGACGGATTCCGCGTCATCGATGCCTTTTCACGCATCGTGCGCCTCGGCGAAGGGCTGAGCGCGAGCGGCCAGCTGTCGGAGGCGGCCATGCGCCGCGCGATCGCGGCGCTGCGGATCTGCGCGGACAAGGTCGCGCGCCGCGGCGTGACGCGCATACGAGCCGTCGCGACCGAAGCCTGCCGGAAGGCCGAAAATGGGGCCGAATTCCTGGACCGCGTCCATGCCGCAACCGGGCTGAAGCTCGAGATCATCAATACCGCCGAGGAAGCGCGCCTCGCACTCGCGGGTTGCGCCCCCCTTCTCGACCGGCGCAGTCGCCATGCCCTGGTCTTCGACATCGGTGGCGGCTCCACCGAGGTCCTGTGGACGAGGGTCGACGGCCAGCGGCCGCAGGTGCTGGCCTGGACCTCGGTGCCGGAGGGCGTTGTGACGCTGGCGGAGCGCTGGGGCGGCGTCGATGTCACGCCGGACAACTGGGCCGGCATGGTGAAGGACGTGCGCCGTCACCTCGACCGGTTCGAGTCCGCGCATCGGATCAATCAGTCCATGGTGCACAATCAGGTTCAGCTCCTGGGCACATCCGGTACGGTCACGACCATAGCGGGCGTCCATCTCGACCTGCCGCGCTACGACCGCGCCAAGGTCGACGGCATTTGGCTCGACTTCCCCTCCGTGCGGGCGATCTCGCATCAGCTCGCGAGGATGACCTATGACGAACGCACGGCGCATCCCTGTATCGGCCGCGAGCGCGCCGACCTCGTCGTGGCCGGATGCGCCGTCCTGGAGGCCATCGCCACCGTCTGGCCGGCCGAGCGGCTTCGCGTGGCCGATCGCGGCGTGCGCGAGGGCATCCTCGACCACTTGATGCGCGAGGCCGAGCGCGAAGCGGCCGGTGTGGCGCGGGTGCGGAGCCTGCCCGCGTGACTGCAGGTCCACGCAACCTGAAGACCAAGCTGAAGACCGCACGGGGTCGACCGGTGGGGTCACAGATCTGGCTGCAGCGCCAGCTGAACGATCCCTATGTGCATGAAGCCAAGCGGCTGGGCTACCGCTCGCGCGCCGCCTTCAAGCTCGTCCAGCTCGACGACAAGTACAAAATCCTCAAGAGGGGCCAGCGCGTCCTCGACCTCGGTGCAGCGCCCGGCGGCTGGACCCAGGTCGCGGTCGAGCGGACCGGCGGCAGCGTGCTCGGCGTCGACATCCTGCCGATGGACGGGATAGCCGGGGCCACGCTGATGCAGCTCGATTTCCTGTCCGAAGGAGCCGATCGGGTGGTCGCGACGGCGCTGGGCGGTCAGGTCGACATCGTGCTTTCCGACATGGCCCCTTCGGCGACCGGTCACAAACAGACCGATCACCTTCGCATCATGGCGCTTTGCGATGCCGCGGCGGATTTCGCGCTCAAGGTCCTGGCACCGGGGGGCGCCTTCGTCTGCAAGACCTGGCAAGGCGGCGCCTCCGGCGAACTCGTCAACGCCTTGAAGCGCCGTTTCGCCGCCGTGCGCCACGCCAAGCCTGACGCCAGCCGCAAGGAATCGGCCGAGACCTTCCTCGTCGCCACCGGCCTCAAAGCGTCGGCAGAAAGCGACTGATGCACCACAGGCCGGCTGCTAGGAGAACCGTGAAGGTGCCGACCGTGCCGATGAAACGGCCGACCGATGTTCCCGCGGAGCCGGCGAGGCCGATCGCATGCAGGCCGCGCGAGAGGACCAGAACGACGCCCAACGCGTGGAGGCCATAGGCCGACGCGTTGGTCGATTCCAGCACCGCGATCAAAATGAGGCAGATCGGCACATACTCGACGAAGTTACCCTGCACACGCATGGCGCGCTGCATGTCCGGATTGCCGCCGTCGCCGATGCCGACCTTGTGCTTGCCGCGCCTGGTGATGACCCAGATCGAGAGGGCCATCAGCATGATCGCCAGAATGCCGGCATAGAGTGCGGTGATCGTGAGCCCCATCTTCCCCTCTGTCGCCGCCATGCCAGGAAGGCAGACGCATGCTGCTTCGTCGGCGTTTGCACTCGGCAGCGAATAAACCACTATGTCGATCGAAAGCCTACCCGAATTGCCCCGCTGGAGCAGCAGTATGACCGATCAGCCCGGCCCGCAGCACCTCGCCCCGACCTGGTTCCTGGACAGCGACGACGTGCGGCTGGCCGATTTCGCCCGCCGCGCCGCCGGCGAGGGCAGCGCAAAGGAGCGCACGCTGCGGCTCTACAAGGCGGTGCGCGACGAGGTGGTTTACGATCCCTATGGCGTGGTCCTCGAGCCCTTTCAGTTCAGGGCGAGTACGACGCTGGCCCGCGGGAAAGGCTTCTGCGTCACCAAGTCGGCGCTCATGGCCGCCGCCGCGCGTTCCATCGGCGTGCCCGCAAGGGTCGGCTATGCCGATGTGAAGAACCACCTGACCACGGAACGGCTGCGCAAGCGCATGGGCACCGACATTTTCGTCTTTCACGGCTATGCCGAACTGTTCCTGGACGGGAAATGGGTGAAGGCGACGCCGGTCTTCAACATCGAACTGTGCCAGCGCTTTCGCGTCCTGCCGCTCGAGTTCGACGGCGAGGCCGATTCGATCTTCCATCCCTTCGATGCCGACGGCCGCCGGCACATGGAGTACGTCAATTTCCGCGGCGCCTATGACGATCTCCCCTTCGAGGAAATCCGCCGCGTCTTCCACGAGGTCTATCCCTATATGCGGGCCGACGCGCCGGCCGAGAAGGCGGACTTCGCGGCCGATGCGGCACAGGAGAACGCTCCCGCCGCGGCGTGAACCGCAGCGGGTGTCGTTCCAGGGAAGCGCGCCGCGTCTAGCGGCCGAAGCGTTCGACCAGGTAGGCGTGCAGGCTGCGCAGCATCATCGCCTCTCCCCCGACCGGCCGCCCAGGTTTCTTTTCCGCATTCCACGCGTACAGGTCGATGTGACCCCAGGCTTTCGCCTTGCCGACGAACTCGCTGAGGAAGATCGCGGCCGTCACCGCGCCGGCAAAGCCGCCGCGGCTGACGTTGTTGAGATCGGCGATCGGGCTGTCGAGCATTTTACGGTACGGCTTGTGCAGAGGCATCCGCCACAGCGGATCGTCGACCTCCGTGCCGATGCGCAGAAGGTCTGCGGCGAACGCGTCGTCATCGGTGAAGAAGGCCGGCAGGTCCGCGCCGAGGGCGACCCGCGCGGCGCCGGTCAGGGTAGCGGCGTCGATCAGGAGGTCCGGTGACTCGCTATCGGCTTCCGCCAGCGCGTCCGCCAGGATCAGACGTCCTTCCGCGTCGGTATTCCCGATCTCCACCGTCAGGCCTTTGCGCGAACGGTAGACGTCGCCGGGGCGGAAAGCCGTGCCTGATATCGCGTTCTCCACCGCGGGAAGGAGAAGGCGGAGCCTAACCGGCAGCTTCGCCTGCATGACCGCGCCGGCGAGGGCGAGCATGATCGCCGCGCCGCCCATGTCCTTCTTCATCATCAGCATGCCATCGGCGGGCTTTATGTCCAGGCCGCCCGAATCGAAGCACACGCCCTTGCCGACCAGCGTCACCTTCGGATGCGAAGGATCGCCCCAGGTCACGTCGATCAGGCGCGGTTCGCGCGCGGCGGCGCGGCCGACGGCATGCACCAGCGGATAGCCGCGGTCGAGCAGGGCCTGGCCGACGATCACTTCGCTTCTGGCGCCGAATTCGGCGGCGACGCCGGTGGCGGCTTCCGCGAGCTCGGCGGGGCCCATCCCCTCGGTCGGCGTGGTGATGAGGTCGCGGGCGAAGGCGATCCAGCGTGCGAGGCGCCCCACGGCCTGCCGATCCGCAGCCCTCGGCCAGACCAGCATCGGCGTCACTTCTCCGCTGCCCTTCTTGTAGCGAGTGTAGGCATAGGTACCCAGTGCCCAACCCAGGGCAAGCCGGTCGGCCTGGCCCGCGGCGGGTTCCTCGGCCAGCGCATAGGTTCCCGGCGGCAGGCTGGTCGCGAGGCCCGCAAGCGACCATGTATCAAGCGGCTCCTTCACGCCGGCGACCACCAGCGCAAGGCCGCTCTCGGCATCCGGAACGAGCCGCACCGCGCCGTCCTCCGCCTTGAAGTTCGTCGCGTCGAGCCAGCGTCGGATCGCGGGCGCGCATGCCTCGCGGAACTGGGCGAAGCGGCCGGAAGTGACGAGATGCAGCGGAATGGCGGCCGGATCGGCCTCGACGAAACGCAGAGTCACGGGTGATCGTCTCCTGATGCAGATCGCCGGAGCATGGCGGACCACCGCCCGCTTGAGAAGTCGCCGCGGGAGTGGCATGGGTGCATCGGACTCGCGAGGGGGCCGGAGACATGTCGAAGCTGACGCTGGTGATCGGCACCAAGAACTATTCCTCATGGTCGCTAAGACCCTGGCTGGCGCTGAGGGTGGCCGGCATCCCCTTTGATGAAGTGCTGATCCGGCTGCGCCAGCCGCAGACGCGTGAGCAGATCCTGGCGCACAGTCCGGCGGGCAAGGTGCCGATCCTGAAGGACGGCGACTTCACGGTCTGGGAGTCGCTCGCGATTCTCGAGTATCTGGCCGATCGCTTCCCGGGCGCGAACCTGTGGCCGTCCGATCGCCAGGCCCGCGCGGCAGCGCGCGCCGTGTCGACGGAGATGCATGCCGGCTTCGCACCGCTCCGCCAGCAACTGCCGATGGACATCCGCTCGCGGTTGCCGCTCGAGGCGGACGAGGCGGCGCGGACGGACATCGCCCGCATCCTCGACATCTGGCGCGACTGCAGGAGCCGCTATGGGGCCGGCGGCAGGTTCCTGTTCGGACCTTTCAGCGCGGCGGATGCCATGTTCGCTCCCGTCGTCACGCGCTTCCGCACCTACGGCGTTTCGCTCGATCCGGTCGCTCGGGCCTATAGCGAGGCGGTGCTGGCCCTGCCGGCGATGCGCGAATGGGAGACCGCCGCCAGCGCCGAAAGCGACGTTCTGCCCTACTGAGTGGGGATCGAGGCGTCGTTGTCGAGGCGGCCGAGCTCGCGATAGTACCGGGCCGCGCCGGGATGGAGGGGTGTCGCCACGCCGGCGAGAGCCGTCTCCAGTCGAACCAGGCGAGCCTTGGCGTGACCCGAGTCCAGGATCGGACGGTTGCGCTTGCGCCATAGCGCCTGCGTGATGCGATAGACCAGTTCCTCGCTGGCCTCCGCGGCGACGACCCACTGAGCGCCGATGCTGATCGTATCGACCGTCGGGATGCCGGGATAACTGCCCTCGGGAATGGCGTCGCGGGCGAAGAAGCGCTGTCGCTTGACGATGCGGTCGGCCTCCGGCCCGGCTATGGAGAGCAGGTCGATCGCCTGCTGCTGGGCGAGATCCTGGACGATCTGGGCAGGATAGCCGGCGACGAAGAAGAAGGCGTCGAGTTCTCCCTGCAGTAGAAGGTCGGCCGACACGGCCGGATCGGCCTCCTGCAGCTTCAGTTGCCGCACGTTGACGCCATAGGCCTCGAGGACGCCTTCCGCATTGCCGCGCGTGCCCGAACCCGGCACGTCGAGCGAGACCCGCTTGCCCACGAGGTCGCGCATCCGGGCGATCCCCGCGCCACGGCGCACCACGACATGCAGGCTCTCCGGGTAGAGGTTGGCGATGACCCGCAGGTTCTTCAGCGGCTTCCTGAACTGGCCCTGGCCGTTGTAGGCGGCGAAGATCGTATCCGCCTGCGCGAGCCCGGAATCGGTGACGCCGGCGGCGACGGCGCCGACGTTGTAGACCGATCCCTCCGAGGAGAGCGCGACGGCGATCAGTCCGTCCACCCCGCACGCCCCCTTGTCGGAACAGGGCGGCGATCCGGGAGGCGAGGAAATGGCCGAAGCGAGAGCGGCGCCGACCGGAAAGTAGGTTCCGACCGGATTGCCGGTCGCAATGCGGAAATAGTGCAGATCCTGCGCCGCCGCGTGAGTCGCGGCGAGCAGAAGTCCAAAGGTCAAGGCGAGCAGTGCACGCATGTGACCGCCATCATGCGCCGAAGAAACAATCGCCGCCAAGTCATCCGCCGAAAAAGTTTCACCGTAAGCGACTTGGGATCGCAACCAAGTGGTTACGATCGACGTTATAGGCTGCTTGCGATGTGTTGCGCGCAATTACAGTTTTTAGGCGAAAAACAATGATCATGGCGGCAAACTCCGCTCGCGAGATCGAGCCGGAAGCGAAACCGGGCGGCGTGTTCGGGCGGACGGATCCGTTCCGTCATCTCGCGCTGCACCTGTTCGACGCGACCGATGACGCCCTGCTGCTGCTCGAACCGGACGGACAGGTGATCGCCGTCAACACCGCATGGTCGGTCCTGACCGGGCGTTCCCGCCTCGCGCTGGCCGGCCAGACCATCTTCGGCCTCGCCGAGGCGCTCGACACCGACGGCCTCCTCGACTGGCTGGCGGGCGCCTTCACCGCCTGCGGCGAGGGGATCGATGGCCGGGTCAAGTTCCGCCACGTGAACGGGTTCGAACTGGATGCCGAGGTGGCGATCGAGGCGGTGTGCGACACCGACAGACGACCGGTTCTCTGGTTGGTCCGCTTGAAGCCGGTAAGAAGCGACGGCTACCGCTCCAACCGCCGCCGTCCGTCGTTCCGCCGCGTCGAGTAGAAGGCTTTCCCCACGAGGATCATCGAGGCGAGCGCCAGGGTCACCACGTTCGCGACGATGATCGGGCTTTCGCCCAGCATCACGCCATACACGATCCACAGCACGATCCCGGCCCACAGGCACAGGAAGGTCGGCCAGGACAGGTCCTCGGTCGAGCGGCTGCGGAACACCTTCACAACCTGGGGAACATAGGCGACGGTCGTCAGCGTCCCGGCGAGGGAGCCGACGAGCTGGGGATCGATCATGGAGAATCCAGAACGGCACGGAGACGCGTGAGGATCCTATCGCGGTCGGCGTGAAGATAGGGTGACGAAGCGCCGCTGCCCCAGACCGGGCCGGGCCAGGCGGAATCGCCACGGAACCGGCCGACCACATGGACGTGCAGCTGGGCCACCATGTTGCCGAGCGCGCCGACATTGAGCTTGTCGGGCTTCGACACCGTCCTGAGCGCCGCCGAGGCGCGTGCCACCTCCTCCATCAGCCGGTTCCGTTCGGCCGACGGCAGATCGACGATCTCCACCGCGCCGGCGATCCGCGGGACCAGGATGAGCCAGGGAAAGCGGCTGTCGTTCATCAGCAGCAGCGCGCAGAGCGGCAGATCCGCCACCGGAACCGTGTCGGCGGCGAGCCGGGGATCGAGGACGAACACGCCGTCAGCCCGGGACGGCCGCAGGCACCTTGTCTCCAGGCCGGGCACCATGCCGCATGCGCTGGTAGATGAAGGCCGCCACGCCGATGCCCAGGCCGGCGAGGTCGGTCCCCGTGCCGGGCGTGATGAGGCAGATCGCCCCGACGAAGACGATCGCGCGCAACGCCATC
>VFQQ010000233.1_pt1 | contig 133889 bp, 127 predicted proteins | sample 3512341 | NCBI WGS metagenome assembly VFQQ01 (sample SAMN10412373, study PRJNA504923) | tailings metagenome | isolation source: Relicate 2 Philex TSF1 revegetated site | place: Philippines: Tuba, Benguet | collected 2017-08-29 | reverse complement strand
TCATGACCTGGAAGCCGCCGCTGTCGGTCAGGATCGGCTTGTCCCAGCGCATGAAGTTGTGAAGTCCGCCCAGGCGCTTCACCCGCTCGGCCGTCGGTCGCAGCATCAGGTGGTAGGTGTTGCCCAGGATGATGTCGGCGCCGGTCGCCTTCACCTGGTCGACGGTCAGCGCCTTCACCGTGCCGGCCGTGCCGACGGGCATGAAGGCGGGCGTGCGGATGTCGCCGCGCGGGGTCTTCAGAACGCCGGTGCGCGCCGCGCCGTCGGTGGCGGAGATCTCGAATGGAAAAGTGGCCAATAGTTTTCCAGCAACAACAATGGATGTCATCCCGGACGCCGTAGACGATCAGGGACCCAGCGATGTCGCGCACCTGCCTCTGGGTCCCGGCTCTTCGCTCCGCTACGGCCGGGATGACACCGGGGTAAAGTCAGGCGCGGAATAGCAGGCTGCTGTCCCCGTAGGAATAGAACCGATAGCCGACGGCGATCGCATGCCCATAGGCTTCACGCATCTTCGCCTGGCCGGCGAAGGCGCTGACCAGCATGAACAGCGTCGACTTGGGCAGGTGGAAGTTGGTCATCAGCACGTCGGCGGCCCGAAACCGGTAGCCGGGCGTGATGAAGATCGCCGTCTCGTCCGCCCAGGCCTTAACGACGCCGTCCTCGCCCGTGGCGCTCTCCAGCAGGCGCAGCGAGGTGGTGCCGACGCAGACGATGCGGCCTCCATTCGCCCGCACCGCGTTCAACGCCGCGGCGACCTCGGCGCTTACCTCGCCGTACTCCGGATGCATCCGGTGGTCGGCGACCTCGTCGACCTTGACCGGCAGGAAGGTGCCGGCCCCCACGTGCAGGGTCACAAAGTGCTGCGACACGCCCTTGTCGGCCAGAGCCTTCAGCAGGTCGGGCGTGAAGTGCAGTCCCGCCGTCGGTGCGGCGACCGAGCCGTCCTCGCGGGCGTAGACGGTCTGATAGTCGGTGCGATCCTGCTCGTCCTCGCCCCGCTTGGCGGCGATGTAGGGCGGCAGGGGCATGTGGCCGCGCGTGTTGATGGCGATGTCGAGGTCGGGCCCCGACAGATCGAAGGCCAGGACGACCTCGCCCCCCTCGCCCTTCTCCACCACCGTGGCGTCGAGATGCGCCAGGTCGCAGGCGCGGTCCTCGTTCGCGCCGAACCGGACGCGGTCGCCGACCTTCAGCCGCTTGCCCGGCCGCATGAAGGCGCTCCAGCGGTCGGGGGTCAGACGCCTGTGCAGGGTCGCCTCGACGGCAACGGGCGAACCGTCGCCGCCGCCCTCGCTCCGCCCTTCGCGCAGACCGTCCAGTCGCGCCGGAATCACCCGCGTGTCGTTGAACACCAGCGCATCGCCCGCCTGCAGCAACGACGGCAGGTCGCCGACCGTCAGGTCCTCGAGGGGGGCGTCGGACCGCACCAGCAACAGCTTCGCCGACTCGCGCGGCGTCGCCGGCCGTAGAGCGATGAGGTCCTCGGGCAGGTCGAAATCGAAGTCGGAAAGACGCATGACGGCCGTCAATCGCCACCGCAGGGCCTTCACGTCAAGCGCGCGATGGACAACCGCGTTCAGGATGGCGATGTTGCGCCGCCCAACCAAGGAAGCCTTCATGCGTCCCGTCATCGTCGCGCTGGCCGTCAGCGCGCTGGCCCTGACCGCCGCCTGCAACCGCAAGTCCGAGACGGCGGAAGCGCCTGCGCCCGCCGCCGCGCCGCAACCGGCGCCGGCCGCGCCCGAGCCGGCCGTCGAGACGCCCAGCGGCTTCCAGCACCAGGCGAAGTTCGACGCTTCCGGCTATTACATGGCCGAGAACGTTCAGGCGGGCGCCTATCGGCTGAATCACATCGCCATCGGCGCGCCCAGCGACTTCAGCCAGTGGGAGCAGGGCAAGCGCGCCTCGGTGTTCGGTCCGATCCTGTTCCAGTTCGATGACCTGAACAGCCCGACCGTGACCAACGAGATGGGCGGCGAGGCCCATAGCGTCATCGTCCGTCTGCTGCCCGAGGCCTACAGCGTCGCGCCGGGGAAGATGACCTTCAAGGGCAGCGATCCGAAACTGGGCCAGGTGATCTTCAGCGGCGCCTTCGACGAGGCGGCCCTGGCCCAGGCCAAGGCGGAGGGCGCCAGCACCGAGCCGGTGCTGCGCGGCGTGCTGAAGGTCGGAAGCGCGCCGGCCCGCCAGGTCGCCCTCCACTACTTCGTCGGCGAGTGAGCCCGGCCTCGCCTCGGCGGCGGCGTTCGGCCGGCCGCCCGGTTCAGAAGCGGGCGCAACCCGCTCCCGGCCCACTGGGCGGCCTTCTCGCCGTCCTCGCCGAGCTGGTCCGCGCGGGCGCGCTGCTGCTCGCCGCGGCATGCGCATTCCTGACGCTGGCGGCGCAGGGCGGCCGGTTCAGCGACCGGCTGGATGCGATCACACACGTCACGCCGATCCTGCTGACCGGCGCGGTCCTGGCCGTTCTGGCCTGGCTGACGGCCGGGCGTCGCGGCGCCGCCACGCCGGTCATGGCCGCCGTCGCCGCCGTCGCCTCGCTGGCCCTGATGGCGCCGGAGCTCCTCGCCCGCCAACAGCGCACGTCGGCGCCGGCCGCCGAGGGCTCCGTCAAGATCGTGCAGTTCAACGTCTGGGGCCGCAATCGCGACGCCGACGCCACCGCTCGCTGGCTGTCGGCGCAGAAGGCCGACGTGATTGTGCTGGAAGAGGCCTTCGCCCGTTCCGGCGGCGTGGTCCGCGCAATCCGGGCGGATTATCCCTACGCCTCGACCTGCGACGATCCCTACCCCTGCTCGACTGTGATCCTGTCCAAGCGCCGGCCGATCGCCGAGGGCGGGCTGGAGGGCCCGCACCGGGCCCGTCTGAAAGGAGCCTGGGCGACCTACCGCACGGCCGACGGACCTTTCACGGTAGTCGGCGTGCACTACACCTGGCCCTGGCCGGCCGGACCGCAGCAGCAGCAGACCCTGCGGCTGGCCAAGGCGATCGAGCCGTTCCCCAAGGATCGCCTGATCGTCGCCGGGGATTTCAATTCGACGCCCTGGTCCTTCTCGCTCGCTCGGCAGGACGCTCAGTTCGGCCTGGAGCGTCGCACGCGGGCGCTGTTCAGCTGGCCGGCCGGGATCTTCTCGCGCCTCGGCCTGGCCCTGCCCTTCCCGGTTCTGCCGATCGATCACATCTACGCCGGGCGCGGCTGGGCGACCGCATCGGTTTCGCGGGGGCCGAAGCTCGGATCGGATCACTATCCGGTGGTGGTCGAGCTGACGCCGCGGCGCTAGGCCGACAGGTCCGCCAGCTCGCGGCTGATGTTGGCCCGGGCGCGCGCTTCCAGCCGATCGCGGAAGGCGCGGTCGGGATAGATCGCCTCGGCGCTCAGGAAATGCCGCATGACCCGGGCCCGGCCGGCGCGGAAAAGGTCGTCGGGGACGTGCCGGTACTCGTAGCGGACGCCGGCGGCGTAGGCGTCGTAGGTCTCGGGCTCGGCGCCCAGCACCGCCAGATCGATCGAGACCAGCAGCGCGCCCAGGCGATCGCCGGGCGGAACGACATGGCCCTTGGTCAGCAGGATCAGGCGCGCGACCTCGTCGGCCGAAGCGGCGTCCTCGCCCATGGCCAGAAGGTCCCGCCGCGCCGTCTCGGCGCTGACCTCTTCGTTGTCGGAACGGGTCGGGTCGTAGACCGCATCGTGCCACCAGACGGCATATTCGAGCAGCCGCCGGTCCCGATCCGACAGGTCGGACCGCCCGGCCAGCAAGGCCAGGCAGTCCTCGATATGCGCCCGCGCGTGATAGCGCCTGTGCGGCTCGGCGTAGGCGGCCTCCAGCGCGGGCGTCATCGCCTTAGGCGTCCGCGGCGACCTTCATCGACACGATCTTGCCGGGCTGGCGCGGGGGCTCGCCCTTGGGCAGCGCGTCGATGTGGTCCATGCCGTCGACGACCTCGCCCCAGACGGTGTACTGGCCGTCCAGGAACGTGGCGTCGTCGAAGCAGATGAAGAACTGGCTGTTGGCCGAGTGCGGGTAGCTGGTGCGGGCCATCGAACAGACGCCGCGCAGGTGCTTGGCGTTGCTGAACTCGGCCTTCAGGTCCGGCTTGTCGGAGCCGCCCGAGCCGGTGCCGGTCGGGTCGCCGCCCTGGGCCATGAAGCCCGGGATCACGCGGTGGAAGACCACGCCGTCGTAGAAGCCCTCGCGGGCCAGTTCCTTGATGCGCTCGACATGGCCGGGGGCCAGATCGGGGCGCAGCTTGATGGTGACCGGGCCGGTCTCGGTGGTCAGGATCAGGGTGTTTTCGAGGTCGTCGCTCATCGGGGCCATTTCACTTCCACGGGAATGTTCACGTCGCAGAGCGAGAAGTCCGCGCCCTTCGCCTTGCGGACACGGCCGATCTCGCCCTTGAACCACTGGCCGGCCGGGTCGATGACCCGCACGGTCGGCCGTTCGGAGGCGGGTATATCGGCTAGAACGCGTACGCGGTCCATCCGGTCCTGCGGCGCCGGCACGGGTTCGCCGGTCTTGATCCCCCGCACCACGTCCAGCCCGCTGATCACCCGGCCGAAGGCGGTGTAGCGCTTGTCGAGCGACATATAGGGCTGGCGCATCAGGAAGAACTGGCTGTTGGCGCTGTCCTGATCCTCGGCGCGGGCCATGCCCACGACGCCGGGGCAGTAGGTGCCCCAGGCCGCCACCTTCTTGTCGCCGGTGGCGGTGGTCCAGCTGATGTCCTGGCTGACCACCGGCAGGCTCTTGAGGAACCCCTCTTCCGTGCCGGACGGCCCGGCCGCGCGGACGAAGGCCGTCTGGGCGTCGCGGCGGAAGGTGAACTCGGCCTTGAGGTTGGGCAGGTCGCTCTCCCCCTCGCCGCTGTCCTTGGGGTCGCCGGTCTGAGCCATGAACCGGTCGATGACCCGGAAGAAGGTGCGGCCGTCGTAGGTTCCCTTGCGCGTCAGGGCCTTCAGGCGCTCCACATGGCCGGGGGCGACCTCAGGGACCAGTTCGACGACCACGCGTCCCTTGCTGGTGTCGATCACCAGCACGTCGTCCGGGTTGGGCGTTCGCCAGTCGGCGGCCTTCGGCGCCGGAGCCGCGGTGGCGTGAGACGCCGCGGCCGCGAAGGTGGCGACGGCGGCGGTCAGGACGGTCCAGCGCATCGGGCCTCGCATGTCAGCCGATCTTGGCGGGGATTTCGATGGCGCAGGGGTCGACGCGGCCGTCGGCGCCGCGCGCCTTGTCGATCAGCGCCTTGAAGGCCGGGCTGCGGGTGTCCATCACCTGGATCTTGGGCCGCTGGGCGGCGGGAATGTCGGCCAGGACCTTGACCGACTTCATGACGTCGCGCGGCGGGGCGACCGGTTCGCCGGTCTTGATGGCGACCACCACGTCCTGACCCGAGATCACCCGTCCCCAGGCCGTGTACTGGCCGTCGAGCGAGGCGTACGGGCCGCGCATGAAGAAGAACTGGCTGTTGGCCGAGTTGGGGTTGTTCGAGCGGGCGGCGCCCATCACGCCCTGGCAGAACAGTCCCCAGGCGGGCGCCTTGCCGTCGACCGAGACCATCATCTGCATGCTGGGCGCGCTGCGCACCGGCACCACGCCGACGAAGCCGACCTCGGTCGCCTGGGGCACGACGGTGTCCGCGGGCAGCTTGGCGGCCTCAACGAACGGGACCGCAGGACTGCGACGGAACGGGAACTCGGCCTCGAGGTCGGGCAGGTCCGAACCGCCGGTGCCGTTGTTCTGCGGATCCCCGGTCTGGTCCATGAACCCTTCGATCACGCGGAAGAACTCGAGCCCGTCGTAGAAGCCCTTGCGCGCAAGGGTGCGGTAGCGCTCGACGTGAGCCGGAGCCACGTTCGGCTCCATCTCGACGATGATCCGGCCCTTGTTGGTCTCGACGACCAGGATGTTCTCGGGATCGGGGGTGCGCCAGTCGGACGGCGTCTGGGCGGCCGCGGGCGCGGCAAGCGACAGGAGAACGATCGCGGACAACGCGGACTTCATGGCGAACCTTCTGATGAGACACCCCTGTCGCCTGGGTAGAACGCCGGGCGCGGGTTCACAAGCCTCGGGTGATCAGTCCCGCGCCTCGAACGCGCCGACGGTCCAGCGCGCCAACCGCCAGCGGCCGTCGGCGGAGCGTGTCCAGTCCTGACGGAAGGGCGCGACCTTCCTTCCCTCGGTGGTGTCGAGCATGATCTCGCCCGTCGTCCAAGCCCGGACGTCCGAACGGGCATCGACCCTGAGGAGCCCCGCGAAGGCGGTGTTCGGGCGCATCAGCGCGCCGCGCTCCTCGGGATCGCGGTCGGCCGCCGTCATCCAGAACCGATCAACCGCCTCGCGCCCACGCGCCGGCGGCTTGCCCGGCCATTCCAGCACGGCCGTCGGCTCGAGCCAGTCGCCCGGCGGGATACCCAGCGGGGAACCATCGCGCAACGGCGAACGATTCCAGCTGTTGGCGACGTCGGCGGCTGCTCCCCGACGCCTTTCGCCGAGTTGCAGGCAGGCGCGCAGAATGAAGGCGGGGATATGATAGTAGGGCTCCGGCTCAAGCCGCTCGCAGCCGGCCAGGTTGTTCGCCGCGGCTAGCGACAGCGCCTGCGCCGCGGCCGCCAGGTCGTCCGGCGCGCAGGTGTCACGGAACCGCTCGGTGACGCCGTCCGGACCGAGGACCTCGATGGCGAAGGTCCAGGTGTGCATGCAGATGGCCTGCGGATCGTAGCCGCCGAACGGCCGGGACGCGACGGCCAGCGCCGTCAGCTTGGCCGCCGCCTCGCGGGCCGGTCCGCCGGCGAGCGTGGGCGGCAGCGGCGCGGCGCCGGGCTCGCCGATCTCGACCATCGCCGGTCCGCCCGCGCGGCTGAGGACGCCGACCAGCGGCAGGTAGCGGTCATGGCCGTCGATGGTGAACACCCGCACGCCCTCGACGCCCTTCGCCGCCAGGCTTTCGGCGTCCGTCGTACGGAACCGCTTCAGGGTCTGCCTCGGCGTCCCGTCAGGGCATTCGGCGCGATCGAGGCCGCAGTAGATCAGCGACCGCGGCTCGGGTGTGGTCGGCGCTCCGGCCAGCAGGGCCGCCGCGAGCGCCGCGCCGATCACTCGCGTCCGACCTTCAGCAACAGGCGCTCGGCGACGCCGGGTGTGACGAACTTGCTGATGTCCCCGCCCAGGATCGCGATCTCCTTGACCAGCCGCGAGGCCACGGCCTGGTGCCGCGGGTCGGCCATCAGGAACACCGTCTCGATCTCACGGTCGAGCTGCTGGTTCATGGCCGTCATCTGGAACTCGTACTCGAAGTCCGCCACGGCCCGCAGGCCGCGGATGATGCAGCTGGCATGAACCTCGCGGGCGAAGTGCATGAGCAGGCCCTTGAAGGGGCGGACCTCGATCTCGGCGACCTTGTTCAGGTGGGCGGTCTCGTCGCGGATGATGGCGACTCGCTCCTCCAGGCTGAACATCGGGCCTTTGCCCTCGTTGATCGCCACGCCGATGACCAGCTTGTCGACCAACTTCACCGCGCGACCGATGATGTCCAGGTGACCGTTCGTGATCGGGTCGAACGTCCCCGGATAGAGTCCAACTCTCTGCACCCAAGACCCCTTCTTGCGCCGCGACCCGGCGCAAGCCAGGCCTCACCTAGGTTTCGGGAGTCTCCTCGCTCCCTTCGTCGTCGCTTTCGTCGCCGCTTTCGGCCGAAGCTTCAAGCCTTTCCACGCTCACGACATGCTCATCTTGCGCAGTGCGGAAGACGATGACGCCCTGGGTGTTGCGCGCCGCCAGCCGGATTCCGCTGACCGGGCAGCGGATCAGCTGCCCCGCGTCGGTGACCAGCAGCAGCTCGTCGGCGACCTCGACCGGGAAGCTTGCGACCAGGCGGCCGCCCTTGCGGGTCAGGTCCTGAGCCAGCAGGCCCTGGCCGCCCCGGCCGGTGCGGCGGAAGTCGTAGGCGCTGGTGCGCTTGCCGATGCCTTCGGACGACAGGGTGAGAATGACCTCTTCCTGCGCCTGCAGTTCGGCGATGCGCTCCGGCGTGAGCTCGGCGTCGCCGGCCTCCTCCTCCTCGTCGGCGGGCGCGGCGGTCGCCTCCTCCTCGCCCTCGGCGCTCTCGGCCCGCAGGCGCGCGCGCTCGTACTTGAGATAGGCGGCGCGCTCGGCCGGCGTGGCGTCGACGCCGTGCAGGATGGCCATCGACAGCGCCTGGTCGCCCTCGGCCAGACGGATGCCGCGCACGCCGGTGGAGTCGCGCCCGGCGAAGACGCGGACCTCGCCGACCTCGAACCGGATCGCCCGGCCCAGGGCCGTGGTCAGCAGCACGTCGTTGGCGGGGGTACAGAGGCCGACGCCGATGATGCTGTCGCCCTCGTCCAGCTTCATGGCGATCTTGCCGTTGCGGTTGATCTGGGCGAAGTCGCTGAGCTTGTTGCGGCGCACGTTCCCCGAGCGGGTGGCGAACATGACGTCCAGGTTGCTCCAGGTCGCCTCGTCCTCCGGCAGCGGGAGGATCGAGGTGATGCTCTCGCCCTGCTCGATCGGCAACAGGTTCACGAAGGCCTTGCCGCGCGAGGTCGGGGTGCCGACCGGCAGGCGCCAGACCTTCAGGCGGTAGACCTTGCCGCCGGAGGTGAAGAACAGCACCGGCGCGTGGGTCGAGGCGGAGAAGACGCGGGTGACCGCATCCTCGTCCTTGGTCGACATGCCCGAACGGCCCTTGCCGCCGTGCCGCTGCGAACGGTAGGCCGCCAGCGGGGTCCGTTTGACGTAGCCGCCGTGGGTCACGGTGATGACCATGTCCTCGCGCGGGATCAGATCCTCGTCCTCGAGGTCGCCGGCGCCTTCCACGAACTGGGTGCGACGCGGGATCGCGAAGCGCTCGCGCACCTCGACCAGTTCCTCGCGGACCACGCCCATGATGTTGGCGCGGTCGCTGAGCAGCTCCAGCAGGCCGGCGATCGTGCCGGCCAGGGCGCTGGCCTCCTCCATGATCTCGTCGCGGCCGAGGCCGGTCAGGCGGGACAGGGTCAGGGCCAGGATGGCGCGGGCCTGCTCGTCCGAGAGCCGCACATGGTCGCCGTTGCTGATGACCGTGCGCGGATCGGCGATCAGCTCGATCAGCGGCATCATGTCGCCGGTCGGCCAGTCGCGCGCGCAGAGACGCTCGCGCGCCTCCGACGGGTCGGCCGAGCTGCGGATGATGTGGATGAACTCGTCGATGTTGGCGACGGCGATGGCCAGACCAACCAACACATGGCCGCGGTCGCGCGCCTTGTTCAGTTCGAACTTGGTCCGCCGGACGACCACTTCCTCGCGGAAGTCGATGAAGGCGCCGACCATCTCGCGCAGCCCCATCTGCTGGGGCCGGCCGCGGTTCAACGCCAGCATGTTGTAGCCGAAGCTGCTCTGCAGGGCGGTGAAGCGGTAGAGCTGGTTCAGGACCACGTCGCCCTGGGCGTCGCGCTTCAGCTCGACGACGATGCGCATGCCCTGGCGGTCGCTCTCGTCGCGGATGTCGGAGACGCCCTCGATCTTCTTGTCGCGCACCAGTTCGGCGATGTGCTCGACCAGGCTGGCCTTGTTCACCTGGAACGGAATGGCCGTGACGATGATCGCCTCGCGATCCTTGCGGATCTCCTCGACCGAGGCGACGCCGCGGATCAGCACCGAGCCGCGCCCGGTCATCAGGGCGTTGCGCGCCGCGGTTCGGCCGAGAATTTCACCGCCGGTCGGGAAGTCGGGCCCCGGAACGATGTCCAGGATCTCGTCCAGGCCGATCTCGGGATTGTCGACATAGGCCAGGCAGGCGTCGACGACCTCGCCGAGGTTGTGGGGCGGGATGTTCGTCGCCATGCCGACGGCGATGCCGCCGGCGCCGTTGACCAGCAGGTTCGGAATCCGCGCCGGCAGAACGGTCGGCTCCTCCTCCTTGCCGTCGTAGTTTTCCTGGAAGTCGACCGTGTCCTTGTCGATGTCCGCCAGCAGCGCCATCGCCGGGTGCGCCATGCGCGCCTCGGTGTAACGCATGGCCGCCGGCAGATCCCCGTCGACCGAACCGAAGTTGCCCTGACCGTCGATGAGCACGAGGTTCATCGAGAATTCCTGGGCCATCCGCGCCAGGGCGAAGTAGACCGACTGGTCCCCGTGCGGGTGGAACCGGCCCAGCACGTCGCCGACCACGCGCGCCGACTTCGAGTAGGACCGGTCCGGCGTCATGTTCAGGTCGTGCATCGAATAGAAGATGCGCCTGTGCACGGGCTTGAGACCGTCACGCACGTCGGGAAGCGCCCGGCTCACGATCACGCTCATGGCGTAGTCGAGATAGCTGCGCTTCAGCTCGTCCTCGATGGCGATGGGGGCTACCGCCCCGCGCCGTCCGTCTTCCGGAGGGGTCGTGTTTTCGTCGGTCAAGTGCGGGATTTTGCTATCAGAATCGGACACAAAACGTCCGTCTGCTAGTTAACATCTGGAACCCCCGGACGCCACCTCTCGGCGCCGTTTCGCCGCTTACCAGGAGACTGCCATCATGCGTTTGATTCCTTTGGCCTTTGCCGCCGCCGCGATCGCCCTGCCCGCCCTCGCCGCCCCGGCTTCGGTGACCGTGGCTCTGAAGGGGCCCAAGGGCGAGGACATGGGAACGGCCGTGGTCACCGAGGGGACCAAGGGCGTCCTGGTGCGGGTCGAGGCCAAGGGCCTGACGCCGGGCTGGCACGGGCTGCACTTCCACGAGAAGGCCGACTGCTCCAGCGCCGACTTCAAGTCGGCCGGCGGCCACGTCCATGACGCCACCCCGGTGATCCACGGCTTCCTCGCCGAGGGCAGCAACGACGGCGGCGACCTGCCGAACATCTGGGCCGGCGCGGACGGCGTGGCCAAGGCCGACGTGTTCTCGACCTTCGTGGAGCTGGGCGAGGCCCACTCGCGCCCGAGCCTGAAGGACGCCGACGGCTCGGCCATCGTCATCCACGCGAAGGCGGACGACTACGCCAGCCAGCCGATCGGCGGCGCCGGCGACCGCGTCGCCTGCGGCGTGATCAGGTAGGATCGACCCGGCTTCGGGCGGCGGCTGCGGCGGCCGCCCGACGCTCGGACAGCGCCACCAGGGCGACGCCGGCCAGGGTCGCCCCGCCCCCGAGCGCGAGGTTGAGGGTCATGTGGTCGCCCATCAGCCCGATGCCCAGGCCGCAGGAGACCAGCGGCGTCAGCAGGAACCACGGCGTCACCCGCCCGGCCTCCCGCCTCTGCACCAGCCAGAACAACAGCGCCGTCGCGCCCACGGTCGAGGCCAGGGCCGCGAACAGCACCGTGCCCCAGACCAGCCAGCTCGCGCTCGCCATCGCCCCGACGACGTCGCCCTCGAAGGCGAACGAGGCGCCCAGCAGGATCGGCGCGGCGACGACCGAGGTCATGGCCTGCATCTTCAGCGGCGGCACGCCCGGCATCCGGCGCACGAACACGGTCCCCAGGGCCCAAAGGGCGCTCGCCAGCAGGCCGATGGCGATGCCCGGCAGATCGCCCGCCCCCTTGGGGTCCAGGCTCATCCAGGCCACGCCCAGGAAGGCGATGATCATGCCGGCCAGCGCCGATCGCGTCATGGTCTCGCCCAGGACCCGCCAGGCGAAGAACGCCGTCATCGGGATCCAGAGCTGCAGCGCCACCACCATGGGGCTGAGGTTCTCGATCATCGAGAAGCCCCAGTAGATCAGGCCGAAATGCAGCGGACCGATCATCAGGATGATCGGCAGCACCTGCCGAAGCGGCGGAAACGGCGGCTTGAGGAACGGCCACAGCACCAGCAGGGCGATCCCGAAGCGCAGGCCTCCGACCAGCAGCGGCGGCAAGGCGCCGGTCGCCACCTTGGCGGCGGCGTTGTTGATCCCCCAGACCAGGATGATGACCGCGATGGCGGCCCATTCTATGGGGGCGAAAGGCGTCCGGGAGGCGGGGGAAGCAGTCACCCGGCGCTCTTCGCACGAGGCGGGGATCGAGCGAAAGACCCGCGTCGGTCAAACCGCGTTACCGACTGCGAGCGGGCGTGTCCGGCAACCGCGCCATGACCCGGCTGAACAGGGATTGGCGATCCAGGGCGGCGTCCAGCCGATCGAGGGCCGCCACGGCGCCGGCCTCCTCTTCCAGTTCGTGGGCGACCGCGATCAGCGCCTCGAACAGCGGCGCCATGCGGCTCATCAACGCCGTGCCCGCCCCGGTCAGCGCCAGCTTGCGGCTGCGGGCGTCCGCGGGATCCGGCAGGCGCACGATCAGTCTCGCCTTTTCCAGCGACTGGGCCGCCTGGCTGACGGAGGCGTGGCGCACGCCCAGCGGACCGGTCAGTTCGCCGACGGACATCGGCCCGTTCAGCGCCAGCTGGTTCAGGACGCCGAACCAGCGCTGTTCGAAGACCACGCCGCAGGCGGCGTAGAGCCGCGCCGCGTCGCCGTCGATCCGCTCCGACAGCCGCCTGAGCCGCGCCCCGACGGCCGCCCCGCCCTCCCGGCGGGTGTAGTCGGAAGCCGTGTCGTTCCGGTCGATTGACATATCCGTAGGCGCCTACATAACTTCGCGCCAGCGATAGCAGATCGACGCGGACGGGGAAACGACGATGCGCCTCGACAGAAGACTCTTCCTGGCGGGCGCCGTCGGCGCGCTCTCCGCAAACCGGACGTTCGCGGCCGAGACGCCGGAGGCGGCGGCCGAGCGGCTGCTGCGCACCGGCATCGTCGTCAACGGCAACCTCGTGGCCCCGGTCGACGACGAAAGGCCGCTGACGCCCGTCGACGCCGCCATGGTTCGCGACAGCGGCCTGACCGCTTTCAAGATGACCCTGGGCGGTCCGGCCGGGACCTTCGCGCAGGTCGAGCAGGAGATCACCGCCTTCGACAAGGGCATGGTCGCCTGCGCCGACACCTATGTGAAGGTCGTCGGCGTCGCCGACATCGCGGCGGCCAAGGCGGCGGGCAAGGTGGGTCTGATCTACTCCTTCGAGGCGGCCGACATGCTGGAGGGGCGCGTGGACCGCATCGACCACTTCGCGGCGCGTGGGGTGAAGGTCATGCAGCTGTCCTACAATCAACCCACCCCCTTCGCCGCCGGGGTCATGTCGCCCCAGCCTTCCAGCGGACTGACCACGCTCGGCGCGGAGGCGGTGGCGCGCATGAACGCGATCGGCGTCACCCTCGACCTGAGCCACGCCGACGAAAGCTCCATCCTGGGGGCGACGAAGGTCGCGACCAAGCCGCCGCTGATCACGCACGCCGGCTGCGCCGCCGTGCACGCCCATCCGCGGAACAAGTCCGATGCGGCCCTGAAGGCCGTCGCCGACAAGGGCGGCGTGGTCGGGATCTACGAGCTGTCCTACCTGTCGCCCGGGCCCCGGCAGACGACGCTGGACCAGTACATGGCCCACCTGCTTCACGCCCTGAAGATCTGCGGCGAGGACCATGTCGGCATCGGCAGCGACGCCCTGATCGGTCCGTTCGACACCTCGCCCGAGAGCATGAAGGCGTGGAACGACAGCATCGCGGCGCGCAAGGCCGCCGGCGTCGCTGCGCCCGGCGAGGGCCGCCCGCCCTTCGTCGAAGGGCTGAACCGGTCCGACCGCATGAGGGTCATCGTCGCCGAACTGCTGAGGCGAGGCGTCCGCGAACCGGCGGTCGCCAAGATCATCGGCGGCAACTTCCTGCGCGTGTTCCGGGAGACCTGGGCGACCTAGGAGCCGCCCCGGGGCGGGCGCCCCTAATCGAGCGGCAGCCGGCCTTGGATGCTGTCGACCAGCTTGCGCGACCAGACGCCGTCGGCGCTGCCGTTGGCCAGGTAGACGATGACGTAGCGTTCGCTCAGTCCGCCCTTGAACAGCAGCCGCACCCGCAGCTTGGCCGCGCCGTCGTGGCCCACTTCACGCCAGGCGCCGGTCTCGCCGTAATCCCAGCCGCTCGCGAAGAAGCCGGTGTTTCCGTTGGCGAAGGCGTGGGGGCGCCACAGCTCCACGAGCTTCGCCGGCGAGACCAGGCGCCCGGCCGCGAGGGCGTCGAGGAAGACCGCCAAGTCCGCGGCGGTCGCGTAGCCGTCGGCGTGCGACCGGGCGTAGACCGGCCAGGCGATGGGCGGCGCCGGCGCGATCCGTCCGTTCTCACCCTGATAGTCGGCGGCCAGGCGGTCGTCCGGAACACCTTGGCGACCGAGCCGGACGCTCTTGAGGCCCAGCTTGTCGACGATTCGCTCGCGGACGAGGTCTCCGTAGGACTTGCCGGTCACCGCTTCGAGAACGGCGCCGAGGACGAGATAGTTGGTCTGGGTGTAGCGGGTCCGCGTGTCGGAGGACTCGACCAGCGGCCTGCCGTCCAGGGACGCAAACGCGGCCTCGCGGGTCGACGGGAACGGCTTGGAGAGATCGGCCGGATCGAAATACTCCGGCGCGCCCGACACGTGATCCAGGAACTGGCGGACCGTGATGGCGCGCCAAGCCTGCGGCAGGCTGGAGACATAGCGCGCCGCCGGAACGTCGAGGTCGATCCGGCCGGCCTCGACCTCCTGGTAGAGCAGGACGCTGGCGAACAGCTTGCTGACCGAGAAGACGCCGAAGACCGTATCCGAGGTCACCGCTCCGCCGCCGTCGATGCGGCGCGTCCCGGCATAGCCCTCGTAGATCGTCCGGCCGTTGTGCGTGACCACGACGGCCTGTGCGGGAAGCCCGTGCTCGCGACCGTTGGCGGCGACGATCGCATCGAGCTCGGCCCGTGACGGCGGCCCCTCCTGGGCGGCGCAGGCGGTCGCCATCCCGATCAACACGGCGCAGATCAGCGCCGACCGGACCCTACCCATGCTCCGGCCCTCCCCGCGGCCTGCTCTTCGGACTCGGCCCGACACTAGCCGATCTTGAGCAGGCTTGGAGTCATCCGGGGCTCCGTTCCGGCGCCGGGGTTCAGACGAGACCGGAGAGCAGCCGACGGCAACCTTCGCGGGCCCGGTCGTCCATGCCGACGCGAAGCTCGAATCTCTGGAAGCGCACCGTATCCTTCCCCTCCGGCCGATAGGTCACCACGCGTTGGGAGCCATCGGGTTCGACGACGCGATAGGTCAGCGGCGCCTGGCTGTCGCGAGACGGGATCTCGCTGATCCGGATGCGGTCGCCGTCCTTCAGCCCCGCCCGCGCCGCGGGCCCGTCCGGGACGAGGCCGACGATCCGGCGGCCGTTGCGGAAGGTGGCCTGCAGATCGAAGCCCCGCTCGAAGATCGGCTGCTCGACCCACACGACCCGTCCGCAGGCGTCGAAGAGGTCCGCGGGCAGTTCGATCCGCCGCCCCGCCTCGACATGGCCTGCGATGTCGGGACGCAAATCCTCGCCACGGATTTTCAAGACCGCCAGGGGGAACAGCTCGTTGGCCGGGACGCGGCGGCCGGCGGCGTCGTTTTCCCGAGCCATCGCCCGCTGGGCGCGCAGCACGGCGTCGAGGCCGATCCGCCCCTTCGACGCCGCGCGGAGACGACGGTCCCACAGGATCGCCAGCAGCCGCCCCCGGTCGTAAGGCAGTTTGCCGACGTCGAAGTCGTCGCCGCGCCTTTCCTGGATGACCCGGTTCGGTGCCTCGGCGACTGGGGACAGGCCGTAGCGCAGCAGGGACTCGTTGAGGTCCGCGGCGAAATCCTCGAGCGTCCAGAGGCGCGCCCGCAGCAGGGCGCGGGCCGCGACCGCCTCGGTGAAGCCCTCGTTGAACCAGGCCGACAGGTTGTCCTCGGTCTCGGGAAAACCGCCGAGCTGACGGGAAATCCAGGCGTGGATGTGCTCGTGAGCGAAGATGCGCCGGAAATCGCGCATATCCGCCTCCGGCCCGGCCACGACGAGGAAGCCGCCGGCCAGCCCGCGTCCGCCGAAGTCGCCGCCGGACAGCTGGAGCACCGGCACGAACATCCGCCGCGGCCGGTCGCCCCAATAGGCGAAGTCGGCCTCGAACACGCGCAGCATCAGGTCCGTTGCGAGCGCCGGCGACGTGCGCCATCCGGCCTCGCGGTAGTAGAGGTCCAGCCCCGCGCCCGCCCTGCCCGCCTGCGCCGACCGCCAGCCCTTGCCGCCGAGCAGGAAGGCGTCGTCCAGGGTGGAGACGGCGGCGCCGCGCTCGAGGTTCGAAACGCCGATCCACTCCGGCGGCAGGGACACCCAGCGAAGGACGACGGGCGCCGCCGCCCGCCCGGCCGGCCGCGCGAGTGCGGCGTCACCGTGGCTCGCGAACCAGTCCGACTGCAGCAGCGGCCGGAACGGCTGGCCGTCGGGAACCTTGTCGTAGCCGCTGATCAGCCGGTACGAGACCGTGATCCGCGCGCCCGCGGCGTGCCGCACCGTAACGGAGCCCGGCGCCTCGGACACCCTCTCGCCGCCGCGGATCGCGATGGCCTGGAGATACGGCGCGCGCTCGCCGTCGGCGACGCCGCCCGTGGGGAGAAGAACCAGGGTCTCGCCATCCAGGTCCCCCTGGAAGGACAGAGCGACCTGAAGGGCCTGCAGCCCGCCGTCCTGCAGGACCGGCGCGAGTTCATACTCTACCGGAACCCGCTCGGGGGACGACGACGCCCGCGCGGGAACTGCTACGGCCCCACAGACGAACAGCAGACACGCAAGCAGCAGGCGCAGAACTCATCCCCCCCGGATCGACCGGACGGTCGCCAAGGACCGTCCGACGGCCTTCACATCCTGTCGCTCAGAACGGGATCTCGTCGTCCAGGTCGGCCGAGAAGCTCTCGCGCGGGCCGGAGGGCTGGCTGCGGCCGCCGCCGCCGCCGCCGAACGAACCGCCGCCGCCCGAGTAGCCGCCGCCGAAGTCGCCGTCATCGCGCATCGCGCCGCTGTCGCCGCGGCCGCCCAGCATGGTCAGCTCGCCGCGGAACTTCTGCAGCACGATCTCGGTCGAATACTTCTCCTGGCCCGACTGGTCGGTCCATTTGCGGGTCTGCAGGGCGCCCTCGATGTAAACCGTCGAGCCCTTCTTCAGGTACTGTTCGGCGACCTTCACGAGGTTGTCGTTGAAGATGACCACCCGGTGCCACTCGGTGCGCTCCTTGCGCTCGCCCGAGGCGCGGTCGCGCCAGGTCTCGGAGGTGGCCAGCCGCAAGTTGGCGACGCGATCGCCGGAGTTCAGGGTGCGAATTTCGGGATCGGCGCCCAGGTTGCCGACCAGAATGACCTTGTTGACGCTGCCCGCCATGGGGATCTCCTCACGCCCGGCGACCGCTGCCCGCTCTCGAGGCCTGACGATCAGGCCTCCGGGCCGCGCCGGAATCTGACCCGCAGGTTTAGCGGGCGTTAACGAATGGCGGAAGCATGTTCACACAATGTTCCTGTGTGCAAGTGGCGAAATCCTGAAGGACTTCGCCACCGACCGGCGCCTGCCCCTATTGGACGGCGCCCGGCATGATCAGGCGGCCGTCGCCCGAGCGGACCAGCATCAGGTACTCCGTGCCGCCCCATTTCTGGGCGCGATAGATGCCGTCGCGACGCAGCATGATGAAGCTGCCCTGATAGGCGCCGGCCATCTCGCGGGTCTGGCCGCCCATGCGCAGGAAGCGCAGACGCATGCCCTCGAGCTGCGCGGCGCAGTTCTCGATGTTGGGCATGTTGCGGGCGACGACGTTGAACTGATGCGTTCCGTCGGTCTTGGTGCCCACGTGGTAGCAGACGCCGGTATCCAGCGGCGCCTCGAGCGTGGGCTTGCCGCAGGCGGCGAGCGCGACGGCCGAGACGGCGAGAACGGCGGAGACGGCGGCGATCCGGAGGGTCATGCAGGCGAGCCTATGCGGGCGTTGGGACCGGCTCAACCCACCGGCGGGATGGCGCAGTTGGCGCCCTGGTCGACCAAGGTGCGGAACCGGCGATTGTCGTTCGAGATCTCGACCCGGTCCTTGACCAGACGCAGGGTCTGTTCGCCCCAGCGGCCGTAGGTCGCGCCGCCGCGCTTCTCGCACTGACCGCTGAACAGGGTCTGGACGCAGCCGTTCAGATCCATCGAGCCCACCGTCGACCAGGCCCCGCCCGCGTAACGCAGACAGGCCGAGCCGGCGGCCGGGGCGGCGGCCGGCGCCGTGTGCTCGACGACGGCCGGAGCCGGCGTCGTGGGCGCTTCCTTCGGCGGCAGCGGGGCCAGGATGGTGCCGGCGACGTCGGCCGCGGCCAGGGCGCCGGTCTCGTCGACGCCGACGTCCAGCGCGCCCGTGGCGACGCCGTTGCGCTTGGCGCAGTCCGCCAGGGTCACTTCGCCCACGAACTGGCCCGCCACGAAGCAGCGGATCGGACGGGAGGCGTCCAGCTTGGTGTCGTCGTCGCGGCCGGTCTCGACCACGAGGCCGCCCTGGGAGGCCGGCGGCGGCTTATCGGACCCCTTGTCGCCCCGCATGATCGAGACGGCGATGAGGGCGCCCAGGAGCAGGGCGACCCCGCCTCCGATGGCGAGCACGATCCGGCGGTCTTTCAGCAGGTCCATGCCATCCCGCTAACCTGCGTCCTTGACGCTTTCAAGTCCGCGAGATCAGCCGCCGCCGGTCAGGCGGTCCAGGGCCGCCTGATAATTGGCGATCTGGTTGGTCAGATAGGCCGGCGCCGCCCCGCCCGCGCCGGGCTGCGCCTTGACCTCGGGCTTCGCCGCCGCCTCCAGCGTGCGATAGGCGTCACGCACCTTGGTCATGCTCTTGGCCAGCGCGGCGATGGCGGCCTTGATTCCCGTCTCGCTGTTCAGGGCGAGGTCGGCCGGCAGGCCGATCCCGAACACCGGTCCGCCGCCGTCGGCCGAGACGCTCTTGCCGGTCTTCTTGTCGATGACGGTGTTGCGCACCACGCCCGGCGTCAGACCCAGCGCCTCCAGAGCGTCGGAACCACCCTTCCCCGGCAGCAGCTCGACGGAGGCGCTGTTCGAGGACGGCGTCAGCTTCAGCCGCCGGAACTCGCCGTCGGTCACCACCTCGACCTTCACCTTGAAGCCGCCGATGCGCTTGATCTTGTCCGCCAGGGTCTGGAGCGTGTCGTCGGCGGCGATGGTGATCGTGCCGAGCTTGCCGCCCTCCGCGGTGCGGATCTGGAAGCTGTCGCCCGCCCGCACGGAGCTGGCGGCGACGATCTTCTGAGAGTCGGCGTACTGCAGGGTCCCCTTGGGCAGGCCCAGCTTGTCGAGGGCGGTGGCGCCGCTGACGTCGACGGCGATCGAGGTCGCGGTGGCCATGCCGTCCTTGCCGGTCAGCCGCTGGACTTCCGAAGTCCCCGCCCCCAAGTCGAGCTTGGCCAGGTAGCCGTCCTTCTTCGAGATCGCCGTCGCGCCGGGCTGGTCCTTGCTGGCCCCGCCTGCGATCCAGACCTTGCCGCCGGCGACCGTCATGGCCGACACGGTGTCGTCGCCGGTTCCCCCGAAGTACATGAGCTTGTCGGTAGAAGTGTTCGTCAGGTCAGCAGAAAACCGCGCCGCGAAGGCGTCCATTCCGCCCGCGTAGCCGCTGCCCGTCCCGCCCCCGACGCCGAGGCTGCCGTTGCGGGTCGAGCCGGCGATCACCAGCTGGCCGTTGTCCAGGCCCAGGCCGGCGATGGTCCCGCCCATGAGATCGCCCAGGTCGCGGACCCCGCCGGCCGTCACGGTCGCCGCCGAGCTGTAGGTCGTGGTCGTCACCTTGGCCGGATCGGTCCCGCCGTTGGGCGCGCCGTAGTCGACCGAGGTGGAGTTCGAGGTCCCGCCGGTGGTCGTGGTGGTCGTCACGTTGGTGGCGCCGTTGTTGTCGGTGCGGACGACCGTGGTGGTGGTCGGCTCGACATTGAAACTGCGCAGCACGCCGCGACCGCTCTCCGTGCCGGCCACCGTCACGGTGCTCCCGTTCACCACGATGCCGCTGATGCTGTCGTCGCCGGCCGTGCCGAACTGGGTGGTGAACAGCGTCTTGGGAACGCCTTTGGCGTCGGGCGCCACGGCCGTCAGATAGCTGTCCCACTTGCCCGACATGCCGCCGGTCGCGCCCGGCAGGCCGGACTTGGTGCGACCGGCGACATAGACCACCCCGCCCGGCCCGAAAGCCACCTGGGTCGCCTCGTCCTCGGCCAGCGCGCCGCGGCGCTGGGTCCACATCTCGTCGCCGGCGGCGTCGAAGACGGTGACGAAGCTGTCGCTCTTGCCGCTCTTGGCGTCGGAATTGATCGGGCCGTTGGTCGCGCCGTTCAGGCCGCCGGTGACGCTGCCCGCGATGGCCACGCGGCCGTCGTCGGCGATGCTCATCGCCAGGCCCGTGGCCTGGTCCGCCGCGCCCAGGGTGCGCGCGTACATCAGCTTGCCGGTGCTGTCGTAACGCAGGACCGCGACGTCCTTCTCGCCCTTCACCGTCTGGCCGTCGACCGAGGTCGCGACATCGGCGAGCACGTAGAGAGAGCCGTCCGGACCGGTCTTGCTGGCCCGGACCTTGGAGATCGTGCCTTCCAGCGTCGAGGACGAGATCCGCGATCCCTCGGCCCCCACGACCGAGCCGTTCAGCTTGATCAGACCGGTCTCGAACTTGCCGTCGTCGGTCTTGCTGTTCTTGTCGGGGTCGGGGTCGCCGGCATAGGTGGTGACGTAGACCGCCGGCTGGCCGCCGGTCGCCGAGAAGGTGACCTGTTCGGTCGAATCGCCGCTGATCTTGAAGTTGTAGTTGTCGGCCAGGGCCGGCAGCTTGACGGTGCTGCCCCCGACCTTGACCTCGCGCGGCGCGCCCGGCGTACGCTCGACGCTGAAACGGGTCTGCAGGCCGGCCGCCTGGAGCTTCTCGTTGATGAACGACGACACCCCGCCCATCGTGCGCGGGCCGGTCATCTGGCTCAGGTCGATCTCGATGTCGTGCGTGGCCTTGCCCCGCTTGATCGACATGGTGAACTTCACGTCGCCCTGAAACGCGGCGACCGGATCGGTCTGCGCGCCGGTGTGCAGCGTGCCCGTCTTGTAGCTGTTGATCGTCCGCGGGACGCCGACGGCCGACTTGTTGCTCAGCATCGTGTCGCCGCGGGTGATCCGCATGTCCTCGAGCTTGAGCTTGTCGACGTAGCCGGTGATCTCGGCCATGCCCTTGGCGAAGACGGCCGCCAGCCGGGCCTTCTCGGTCGCCGAGACGCCCTTGGCGTTGGCCCGCTCGGCCACGCCGTTCAGGGCGTTCAGGCCCTGATAGAGCGAGAACAGCTTCTTGTAGTCGACGCTCGCGCCCGGCAGGTCGAGCTGAGCGCCGTCCTCGTTGATGAAGCGCTTGCCGGCCAGCGCCGCCTTGACCAGCTCGCTGGCCTTGGCCGCGGTCGACTTGGTGTCCCAGGGCGGCGTCGGCGCGTACTTGACCTTGCCGTCGGCCCCGACCGTTCCCCCCTTCGGCGGAGTCGCGCCGGCGCCCAGGCCGGAGAGACCGGACCGCGCCTGGTAGAACCCAAGCAGGACGCTGCTGTCGAAGTTGACGGCCATCGCTTTCCCGTTGCGGGCTTCCCGCGCGCGACACCTTGCCGGACAAGGGCTGACAGGGTGTTAAGATGGATGACTAGGCGGCGATCAGACCCGCCTGCGAAAGACCCCGTCGGGCGGCCGGCGCAAGCTCGGCCCACTCCTCCGAAAGAATGCCCAGCATGACCACGTCGCGCGGCGCGGCGTCCTTCAGAACGTGGCCGCGCAGGTAGCCTTCACGCTGGAAGCCGGCGCCGGTCATGACCTTCAGAGCGGCGTCGTTGTCCGCCATGACCTCGGCCCAGACCTTGTGCAGCTTGAGATCCCCGAACGCCCGGTCCAGACCGAGCACCTGGGCGGCGCGGCCGACGCCCCTGCCCCGCGCCTCGCTGTCGCCGACGAACCAGTTCCAGCCGGCGCGCCGATGATGCCCCGTCAGCCCGGTCAGCGTCAGCAGACCCGACGGCCGTCCGCCTCGCTGGATCATCCAGCCGCGCATGTCGGGATCGCTCGCCAATTGCTCGAACCACGCGCGGTGCGCCTCGCGGTCCGACACCTCGGCGTCGGACATCCAGCGCGCAACCTCCGGCTCGCCGCGCCAGCGGAAGAGCCGCTCCTCGTCCTCGGGAAGGAGATCCCGCAACTCGATCATTCTGACGCTCCGCCCCCTTCGAGAGCACCACCACTAAGGCGCCAATGTGACGCCAGATCAGCCCTTGAAGAGCGACAGGACGATCTGCGGCGCGGCGTTGGCGATCGACAGCGCCTGGGCGCCCAGCTGCTGCTGGACCTGCAGGGCCTGCAGTCGCGCGCTTTCCTTGGCCAGGTCGGCGTCCACCAGGTTGCCGATCCCCGAGTTGAGCACGTCGGTCAGCTTGGTGACGAACTTGTTGTGGGTCTCGATCTGCCGCGCCTGGGCGCCCAGGTCGCCGAGCGCCTGGTTCACGCGCGAGATCGATGTTCCGAGCTGGGTGGAGATGGCCGTGGCCAACGTCGCGCTGGAGATCGACGAGGTCGCCACCATCGACACCAGACCGCCGCCCAGGTTCATGTTCTTGGCCGACAGGGTGACGTAGGAATTGGCGTCGGCGTTGGCCAGGAAGCGGATCCCCGCCCCCAGCGAATTGTCCAGGATGTTCGCGCCGTCGAACTCGGCGTCGTTCACCACCTGCTGGATCTGGCGGAGCAGCGCCTTGTAGTCCGAATCGAGCGCGGTGCGGGCCACCGTGTCGAGCGACGGGTCCATCGCCGCGGTGACCTTCTCCTTCATCTGCAGCAGCAGATCTGAGACCGTCTCGCCGGCGGACATCGCCACATCGGCGATCGACTGCGCCCGGTCGAGGCTCATCTTGACCGCGCCCAGCGCGCCGACGTCGGCCCGCTGCCCCTGGGCGATGCCCCAGACGGCCGCGTTGTCCTTGGGACCGGAGATCTTCAGGCCGGTGCTGATGCGATTCTGCGTACCGGCGAGCTGATCGTTGGTCTTGTTCAGGTTCTGCAGCGCGATCAACGCTGACTGGTTCGTGTTGACGCTGATCGCCATGGGTTTCTCCTCGCAAGGCGCTTCGCAACTTGGCGACTCACCTAGCCGCCCCACAGGAGAAGCTGGCGGGAGAAAGTGTTCGTATGGTTAACGCGCATAAACCATGATTACCGCCGCCCTTCCGGGCGCCGGTGAAGCGGGCGCGAACCCGATGCGGCGCGGGCCGCTATGCGGAGCGGTCAGCTCCGGGAGTCGGCGATCTCGCCAGGCTCGTAGTCCGGGTGCTCCTTGAGCTTCAGCACCTCCTCGCGGGGGAGCTGACGCACGACCTCGCCGGTGCGGCGGTCGAGGGTCTTGTAGACGATGGCCCCGCTGGCCTCGTCCTCCTCGATCACCAGGCGCAGATCCGCGACTTGCGGGGTCTTGGCCTCGGCGGGACGCGCGACCTCGGCGGCGCGGCCGGCGGTCGGAAGCTGGAAGGCTCCCTGCCCGGCGATCGACGACGTAGGTGCGATGTTCTTCATGTCTCCAGACGCCGGCCGTTCTGGCGCGGCGTTCCTCTGAGGGCGCGAACCGCGGAGGCGCGAACGCCCCCGCCGCCGCGACGGAAGGCGGGCGGCCGAAGCCGCCCGCCTTCGCGAGTCGCCCTTACCGGAACAGGCCCAGCAGGGAAGACGTCGACGAGTTGGCGATCGACAGAGCCTGCACGCCGAGCTGTTGCTTGGTTTGCAGGGCCTGTAGTCGGGCGCTTTCCTTCGCCAGGTCGGCATCCACCAGGTTGCCCACGCCGGCGTCCAGGCTGTCCTGCAGCTTGCCGACGAAGGTCAGGTGCATTTCCAGCGCCTTGGCGCCGGTGCCGAGCTTGGCCAGGGCCGCGCCGGTGTTGGTGATCGAGGTGCCGACCGTGGTGACCAGCGTCGCAGCTTGGGTCGCCGTGGCGAACGAAGCCGTGGCGGTCACCGTCACATTGGCGCCGCCCAGAGCAAGCGACTGCGCCGCGACGGTGATCTTCGAGGAGCCGTCGGCGTTGGCCAGGGCGGTGATGGTGTTGCCCGAAGCCTTGATCATGTTGGCGCCGTTGAAGTCGGCGTTGGTGACCGACTTGCTGATCTGGTCGCGCAGGGCCTTGAAGTCTTCGTTCAGAGCCGTGCGGGCCGCAGTGTCGAGCGTCGTGTCCGAAGCGGCCAGAGCCTTTTCCTTCATCTGCAGCAGCAGATCGGAAACGGTCTCGCCGGCGGCGATCGCGACGTCGATGGTGGATTGGCCGCGCTGGAGCGAGTCCTTCACGGCGTTCAGCGCCTGGGACGTGCCGCGCTGGTTCTGGGCGATGGCCCAGATGGCGCCGTTGTCCTTGGCGGAGCCGACCTTCTTGCCGGTGTTGATACGCGACTGAACGGTGTTCAGCTCGCTGTTCGTGGCGTTCAGGTTCTGCAGGGCGACGAGCGCGCCCGTGTTCGTGTTAACGCTGTTCAGCGCCATGACGATGTTTCCCTTTCAGGTGTCCGGCGTCATTTTGACGGCCGGGGGCGTTTTGCCCGTCCTGGTAGGAAGCAATCGCCGGGCCATTTCGAGCCATGGCGCAAAGCGCAATAAGCACCTGAAAAATCTACGTTATATGTGCGTTAAGGGCGCTTTCGCCCGGCAATTTTTGCCGACTGGCGGGCATGCTAGGCAAACCCTTCCCATCGAGACGTGGGAAAAGGCTGCCGGGCGAAGAGGTCAACCTTCGCCCGGCTTCGCGGCCTACCGGAACAGCGACATCAAGGTCTGCGTCGACGAGTTCGCGATCGAGAGGGCCTGGACTCCGAGCTGCTGCTTGGTCTGCAGAGCCTGAAGCTTGGCGCTCTCCTTCGCGAGGTCCGCATCGACCAGATTGCCGACACCCGCGTCGAGGCTGTCCTGCAGCTTGCCGACGAAGGTGATATGCATCTCGAACGCTTTGGCCTTGGTGCCGAGGCGCGCGAGCGCGGCGCTGGTGTTGGTGATGGAGGTCCCGACCGTGGTGATCATGCCGGCGGCCGCAGTCGCCGTGCCGATCGTCGCGGTGGCGGTCACCGTCACGATGCCGCCGGCCAGGGCGAGAACCTCGGCGTTGACGGTCAGCTTCGAAGATCCATCCGCGTTGGCCAGGGAGGCCTGGGCGGTGGCGCCGGTCTTGATGAGGTTGGCCCCATTGAATTCGGCGTTCGTCACAGCCTTGGTGATCTGGTCACGCAGGGCCTTGAAGTCTTCGTTGAGCGCGGACCGCGCCGCCGTGTCCAGCGTCGTGTCCGACGCCGCCAGGGCCTTTTCCTTCATCTGCAACAGCAGGTCTGAAACGGACTCCCCGGCCGCGATGGCGACGTCGATGGTCGACTTGCCGCGATCCAGAGACTCTTTCACCGCATTGAGCGACTGCGACGTGGCGCGCTGGTTCTGAGCGATCGCCCAGATAGCGCCGTTGTCCTTCGCCGAAGCCACCTTCTTGCCGGTGTTGATCCGCCCTTGAGTTGTCGTGAGCTCCGTGTTGGTCGCGTTGAGGTTTTGGAGCGCGATCATCGCGCCCACGTTCGTGTTCACCGAATTGGCGATCATCGGTTGGTCCTTCCATTCTGGTCGGGGAGTGTTCCGGCTTTTGCCAGCTGGGCGTTTCTCGCCCGCGCGAGACCTCGCAAGCGCCGGGCCAGCGGAGCGCCGTTACGCCAGATCGGAAGGCGCTGATTCCATGCGGTTTTCGGAAACGAGAAAGGCGCGCCCCGAAGGACGCGCCCCGGCGCGAATAACCGCGCGGAACAAATTGCCGGTCAGGATCGACCGGGCGTTCGACCCGGCCCCGTCAGGCCGCCTCGGACTGCCCCGAGAGCCCCTGCATCATGATCTTGTTGATCTCGATCAGGTCGTCGATGCTCTCCTCCTTGCGGATCACGGCGCTGGTGTGGCGGCCGACCCAGAGGCTGAGCGAGATGATCTGCGCCCGCAGCGCGTCGGGCAGCACGTTGGAGGAATCGGCGCAGTCGGTGGCGAGCGTCGACCACAGCCGCCGATTCCAGTCGAGCGCCTGAATCCGCCCCTGGATGTCTTCCGGGGGCTTGGCGGCGGCATCGAGCAGCGCGCGGGTCACCTGGCCGAACAGGCGGTACTCCGCGTCGCGCGGATTTTCAGTCCGCGCCGCGGCTTGCTGGTACGCCTGCAGCGACATTCCCCAACCTTTCGTCTTCGTACTCGATAAGCTTCCGGCACAGCATCAGGGCCTTGTAGTATTCCTTGGCCATGGCGTGCTTGGAGATGGCGACGCAGTCCGCGAGCACGTCGGGATTGCGGATGACGCCCATGAACTCGCTGAGCCGGCGCACGAACTCGTCGTAGTACCGCATGGCCCCAGGCTCATCGAGGTACATCATCATGACCGGGAAGTAGATGTGGCGCGCCGGCGTGGTCGCCTCTTCCTGCTGCATGATGTCCTTCTCGCGAAGGACGGAGGCCTTGTTCTGCAAGACCAGCACGCCGCGGCGGTCGCCGTTCTGGACGACGGCGCCGTTCAGGACGAACTTCTCGCCCGGCTTCAGCGACAGTTTCAGCGGCACGGCGTCGGACTCCAGGTTCATAGGCGCGCGAACGCGGAACCCTCTGTTCCGTGGAATCTCGCCCGCCCGGTTGAAGGAACGCTAAATCCGCATGGTTAACGGGATGTTTCAACACCCCCGTTCACTTCGCCTGCCTTAAGGGCCGGTTAAGCATAATCGCGCGACGGAAGGGCTGCGCCCTGCACCGTATCGAAGCCCTAAGAGAGTCGCGCCATGTCGCGCCAGCCCGCCGCCCGGCCCACACCTCGATCCGACGCTTCGGCCGCCGCCCTCGCCGTCTCGGCGCCGATCGCCGCGCAGCCGCGCATGACCGCGCCCGCGGTCGGCCAATCCGGCTCGCACGAGGCCCTGGACCGACTGCGCGCCGGCATCGCCGAACTGAAGGCGATGGCCATCCAGCCTCTGCTCGAACGCAGTGCGGCGGCCTTGCAGAAGGACGACTTCCAGACCGGCGGCGCCCTGGCGATCCAGGCGCTGGAAGCGGACGAGACCAACGGCTTCGCCTGGTACCTGCTGGCCATCGCCCGGGAGCGCGCCGGCGATTTCGCCTCGTCGATCAAATGCTACGAGTCCGCGCTCAAGCTGATCCCGAACCACGCCGAAGTGGCCAACGACCTGGGCCGCCTCGCCTATCGCATGGGCATGAAGGAGACGGCCGAGAAGCTGTTCACCCACTACCTGCGCCACAATCCGACCGCCCACGAGGCGGCCAACAATCTCGCCTGCGTGGTGCGCGACCAGGGTCGTTTCGAAGAGGCGATCGAGATTCTGCGGCCGACGATCCAGGCCCACCCCGCCAACACCATCCTCTGGAACACCCTGGGCTCGGTGGTGTCCGAACAGGGCGACCTCGACACGGCCATGACCTTCTTCGACGAGGCCCTGCGCCTGGACGAAGGCAACGCCAAGGCGCGCTACAACCGGGGCAACACCTACTATCTGAGCGGCCGCCTCGACGAGGCCCTCGCCGACTGCGACGCCGCCATGGCGACCCCGATGATCGACGAGGAGCGGCTGATGATGCGCCTCGCCCGCTCCAGCATCCTGATCGGCCTCGGTCGGGTGGCGGAAGGCTGGGACGAGTACGAGGCGCGGCTGGAACCCGCCTTCGCGGACGTCACCCTGTTCGGTTTCGACGCCCCCCGCTGGAGTCCCGGAGACGATCTTGCCGGTCGTTCGCTGCTGCTGGTCGGCGAACAGGGTCTGGGCGACGAGGTGATGTTCGCCAATCTGATCCCGGACCTGATCGAAGCTCTCGGAGCGGACGGCAGACTGCTGATCGCGGTCGAACCCCGCCTGGTCGAGCTGTTCCAGCGCAGCTTCCCGACCGCCAAGGTCGGCGCCCACGCCACCTGGAACGTCGGCGGCAGGACCGTCCGCAACGCGCCGTTCCTGAACGAACAGGAGCGGGTCGACCTCTACGCCCCCATGGGCACGATGCTGCGACGGTTCCGCGCGTCGGTCGAGGCCTTCCCCGAACGGGCCGGCTACCTGGTCCCCGATCCGGCCCGCGTGACGCATTGGCGCGGTCTGCTCGACGCCCTTCCCGGCCCCAAGGCGGGCCTGCTGTGGAAGAGCCTGATCAAGAGCGGCGCGCGCCATCGCTTCTTCTCGCCGTTCGAACAATGGAAGCCGGTCCTGGCCACGCCGGGCGTGGCCTTCGTGAACCTGCAGTACGGCGATTGCGCCGAGGAACTGGAGGCGGCCCGCCGCGAGTTGGGCGTCGAGATCTGGAACCCGCCGGGCATCGACCTGAAGAAGGATCTCGACGACGTCGCCGCCCTCTGCTGCGCGATGGACCTGGTGATCGGCCCCGCCAACGCCACCAGCAGCATCGCCGGGGCCTGCGGCGCCCCGCTCTGGTCGATCTCCACGCCGAAGTCCTGGACCCGCCTGGGGACCGACCGCCTGCCCTGGTATCCGCAGGCGCGGATCTTCATTCCACCCTCGGTCGGGGCCTGGGAGCCGGTGATGGCCGAGGTCGCCGAGGCGCTGGCCCAGGCCTTCCCCGCCGGAACGAAGGCGGCCGCGGCGGGTTGACTTGAGGACCGCAGGGGCGTCCGCGCCTCGCTTTCCCGGAGTCCGTCATGAGCCCGCAGGCCAAGCCCGCCAAGACGCCCAACAAGCCCAAGCCGCCTCGGCGCGACGCCGGAAAGAGAGCCGATCCGCATGTCGACCGGCAACTCGACCACGGTCTGAAGGAGACCTTCCCCGCCAGCGACCCGGTGTCGATCAACCCCGGGGCGGACTGAAACCGCCCTCCTGCGTGTTGAGGCGCGCTCGCTTCGCGCCTACCTTTGGGGACGCCAGGAGGTTCGTCATGCCCAAGACCGAAGTCCCGCCGGATCCGGAGAAGATCGCCGCCGACGAGCTGCTGGACGAGGAGCTGGACGACACCTTCCCGGCCAGCGACACGCCCTCGGCGCTGCTTCGCGAACCGGCCGACCCCACGAAACCCGCTTGAATGTCGCGCGCCGCGCTCTAGTCTGGCCCTGAATGAAACGTTTGTTCGAAACCGGCCGACGCCGGACGGACCAGGGGAAGACATGAGCCAGCGCTTCGAAGGCACCGACAACTACGTCGCCACCGACGACCTGAAGGTCGCGGTCAACGCGGCGATCGCCCTGCAGCGTCCGCTGCTGATCAAGGGCGAGCCCGGCACCGGCAAGACCGTCCTGGCCGAGGAAGTCGCCAAGGCCCTGGGCGCGCCGCTGATCACCTGGCACATCAAGTCGACCACCAAGGCCAGCCAAGGCCTGTACGAATACGACGCCGTCACCCGCCTGCGGGACAGCCAGCTCGGCGACGAGCGGGTCAAGGACGTCACCAACTACATCAAGAAGGGCAAGCTCTGGGAGGCGTTCACCAGCGACGTCCGTCCGGTGCTGCTCATCGACGAGATCGACAAGGCCGACATCGAGTTCCCGAACGACCTCCTGCAGGAGCTCGATCGCATGGAGTTCTTCGTCTACGAGACCGGCGAGACGATCAAGGCTCAGGTCCGGCCGGTGATCATCATCACCTCGAACAACGAGAAGGAACTGCCGGACGCCTTCCTGCGCCGCTGCTTCTTCCACTACATCCGCTTCCCCGAAGCCGAGACGATGCAATCGATCGTCGACGTCCACTACCCGGGCATCAAGCAGAAGCTCGTCGCCGAGGCGCTGCGCATCTTCTACGACATGCGCAAGGTGCCGGGCCTGAAGAAGAAGCCCTCGACCAGCGAGCTGCTGGACTGGCTGAAGCTGCTGATGGTCGAGGACATCGACGAGGCGATCCTGAAGGAAAAGGATCCGACCAAGCTGATCCCGCCCCTGCACGGCGCGCTGCTGAAGAACGAGCAGGACGTCCATCTGTTCGAGCGTCTGGCCTTCCTGGCGCGCCGCGAAGGCTCCGGCGCCCGTCCGGGCCAGTAACCCCTAGCGGTCTTCGACCCGCTCGAAGACCAGCCCCTCGACCCGGCGGCCGAAGCGCAGCGTCAGCCGGGTCGCGCGGCCGTTCGCGACTTCATAGACCACGCGGATCGGGCCTGTGCCGAACTCGGCCGGGCCATAGCGTTTCAGCGCCCCCCAGCTGTCCGTAACCGGAGCCGCGACCAGCGGCGAGGTGATTTCGACCTCGAAGCCCTCCCCCTTCGGTCGGAAGACATAGGTCGCGTCCAGCTCCGCCGAGCGATAACGGCCGGCGATCATGGCCAGGTCGGTGAACGGCGTCGGCGGCGTCGAGACGTTCGAAGCCCCGCCCTCGGGAGCGGAGACCGGTCGCGGCGAGGGCAACGCCGCCTCGACCAGGCCGGAGGGGTCGGCGTCGACGCGGTTGCACAGCGCCGCGGCGCTTCGGCGGGCGTTCACCAGCCGCGCGTACTCGACCACGAAGCCCTCCGCCCCGCCGTCGTGCGAGACCCGCAGGTCGTCGCCCCGCGCCTCCAGACCCAGGCCGGCGCCGTACGGGGTCTCGAACTCCGGCAGGATGGCCGTCTCGCCGTCGGCCAGTCGACCCGGCCGCAGCATCGCGGCCTTCACGGCGGGCCGCCAGACGATCCGGCCGAGATGGAAGTCCCGGTCGAACCGGGCCAGGTCCCGCATGCTCGTGACCACCCCGCCGGAGCCGCTCGTGGCGGGACGGTCGTCGGCGACGTCGAACCCGCCCGCCCTCAGCGGCCGATAGCCATGCGCCATCTCGGCCGGGCGGCGCGAGGTCGACGGCAGGGCGAAGCTGTCGCCCATGCCCAGCGGGCGGAAGATCGTCTGGTCGAGGTATCGCTCGAACGGCATGCCGGACGCCCTGGCGACGATCTCCGACAACAGCAGATAGTCGCCGTTCGAATATTGCGCCCGACGGCCGGGCGGAAAGTTGGTTCCCTGCAGCCGAGCCATCAGCGCCAGCGTCGCCGGACGATCGACCGCGCCCAGCCGTTCGACGCCCGAGAGGGTCAGCAAGGTGGTGTGGTCCCGCACGCCGGCCGTCTGGTGCAGCAGCTGGTCGACCGTCGCATCGCCGACCGCGCCGGCCATCTCGGGCAGCCAGCGCCGGGCCGGATCGTCGAGGCTCAACGCGCCCTTCTCGGCCAACAGCACGACGGCCAATGCCGTGAACTGCTTCGAGGCCGAGGCGAGCAGGAACTGGGTCCGCGAGGTGATGGGCCTGCGCCTGTCGAGATCGGCGTAGCCGGCGGCCTCGAACACCGGCTCGGCCTCGGCGCCGAACCGTCCGACGATGCAGCCAGGCTGAACGCCGGCGGCATAATCCGCCAGGCCCGTCGCCCGCGCCCCGGTCGACACCGCGCCGCCCAGCAGAACCATCAAGATCGCGATGGACCTTCTCATCCGCAGTCTCCAAGCTCGCCGCAGGCTAGAGCGCGCCGTGGCCGCGGGCTTGTAAAAATCGGCGCCTCGGGAAGGATCGGACGTGAGCGGACTGTCCTTGCGCTACCAGCCGGCGCCGCCCCACATCCGCTCCCTCGCGGTCGGCTTCCTGGAGCGGCGTGACGTCGAGCGCGACGAGGCGGCCCTGGAACTCCCGCTGCACCATGCGCTGGCGCAGTTCATGCTCGGCGCCGACTATGTCGTCCACGATCCCGCAGCTCCCCAGACCAGCGAGACGGCGCCTCGCGCCGGCCTCTGGGGACCGGCGAGCCGGACACGGCTCGGCCGCGCGGAGGGTCGCCTGCATGTGTTCGTCGCGATTCTGACCGCCCGGGGCGCCCGCGCCATGGCCGGCGCCCCCATGGTCGAGCTGATCGACCGGCGGCTGGATCTGGAGACCGTCGCGTCTGCGTCCGGCCGCCGATGGATCGCCCGCCTTCGCGACGCCCCCACGTTCGAGGCGCGCACGACGCTCGCCTGCCGATGGCTGGCCGAGCTGCTGGCCGGGACGGCGGTCGAAGAGACCTGCCTCCTCGTCGACGCGATCGCTGAACATCGGCTGCGCGGCTCCGTCGCCGCCCTGTCCAGGCTGGCCGACGTCGGCCCCCGCGCGCTGCACGACCGCTTCACCCGGCAGGTCGGCTGGCCGCCCAAGACCTGGCTGCGCGTCTCCCGGCTGCAGCGGGTGCTCCGGACCGTCCATCCCTCCCCCTGGGGACAGTCCGCGGACAGCGACGCCCGGCTGGAGTTCACCGACGACGCGCACCTCGCCCGGGACTTCCACGACCTGACCGGTCTGACCCTGGCCGCCTATCGCCGCATGAAGCGCAGCAGGGGCGATCCTCTGCTCCACACCGTCCTGACGCCGTCCTTCCCCTTACCGCGATTTCACTGGACCCCGTTCGCCGACGGCAGCACCCTTGCAATGCAAGAGAGCACGAGAGGGATCGCTCCATGAACTACATCGCCCTGCTGGCCGCGGGCTGCGCCTCACTCGCCCTGGCGGCCTGCGACCATCCCGACGCCGCCCGCCAACGCGCCGAGCACGCGCTCAAGACCGTGACCAAGCTGGACTGCCCGGAAAAGCAGGGTCCGCTCACCCGGATCAGCATCGCGCCGGACGGTCAGTCCTGCGAGTACAAGGGCGACGGCTCGGAAGTGACCCTGCGCATCGTGCAGGTCGTCGACCGCGACAGCGGCGCGGCGCTGAAGTCCATCGAGAACGAGCTGCGTCCGCTGGTTCCCAAGGCCGGCCCCGACGCGGCCGCGCTCAAGGAAGGCGCCAAGGTCGAGGGAGAAAACGTCGACATCAACCTGCCCGGCGTCAGCATTCAAGCCAACGACGCGGGCGCGAAGATCAGCGCCGGCGGAGCCGACATCAACGCCAACGACGACGGGGCCGAGATCCGCGTGTCGCGCAACGTCGAGGTCGACGGCAAGAAGATCGAGACCGAGCGGGTCACCCGTCGCAAGAAGGACGACGGCGTCCAGGCCATGCTGCTGCTGGCCAGCGACAAGCCGACCCCCAGCGGCTGGGGCGTCGTCGGCTACCAGGCGCGCGGCCCGCAAGGCGGCCCGTTGGTCGTCGGCGTCGTCAAGCTCAAGGAAAACAACAAGGAAGGCGACGACAACATCTTCGGGCAGGTCGACGAACTGGTCCGCCACAACGTCGGCGGCAAACCCATCCGCGGCCTCAAGATCAACTAGATCTTCGGCGCGATCCTCAGGCTGCCCGGCGGCCTGGGGAACTGCCCCTTCTTGGGGACGATCGGCGGCGTGAAGGCGCTCGCCGCCGCCAGCGCCTCGCCGAGCCGGGCATGGACCTTGCGCCGCTGCGCCAGCGGCAGGGCCTGGTAGCTCTGGACGTCGGCCAGATAGCCTTCCAGCCAGACCCCGAACCGATCGGCGGTCCAGACTTCGTTCGCCCTGCGCAATTCTTCCTGCAGCTTCTCGTAGGCCACCAGGGCGCGCCGCCAGCGGTGCTCGTCGAAGTCGAATTCCGCGACGATCTTGCGCCCGGCCACCTGGCCGTAGCCCATCAACTTCTTCGACAGCGCCGGCGGCATCGACAGGTTCAGGCCGCCCTCGTCCGGCGCGAGATAGACGCGGGCGACGCGCTCGCGCTGGGCCCCCATGACGCTCATCATGGTGTCCTGCCAGTTCTGCGCCGCGCGGAAGACGCTGTGGCCGAAGCCGAGCAACGACGGGATGCCGTCGATCGAGGTGAACGACCCGCCCCAGGCATGATGCGGCAGATAGACCCGCCCGCCGCCGGGCTTCATGCCGGGGTCCAGCTGGTCCAGGCTCAGAGCGAAGGTCGGCCGCCCCGGCAGCATGGCGTCGAAGAACTGGATCGGGAAGTTGCTCGTCACCCCGCCGTCGGTGAACCAGATCGGCTGGATGCGCGCCTTGGGATCGGGAATGTCGATCGGATCGATCATGCCTTTCTGGTCCTTGGCCAGCATCAGCAGGCTGATGTCGCGGAACTTCAGCGGCACGGCCGTGAACAGGACCGGGAAGGAAAGACTCATGCGCACCGCGATGATCACCGGCAGATCGTCCGGCGCCGGGAAGCGCGGCAACTGATCCCAGGGCTCGGCGTCCGCTTCGGGCAGCACGCTCTGCAGGCCCAGCAGGTAGTCCATCACCGTCTTCGGGAAGAGTCGCGCCCAGGCGGCGGGTTCGAAGCGGAACCCCTCCCCGGGATCGGGCAGACTGCGAGGGCGGCCCATCGACAGGTCGGTGGTCACCGCGCGCAGCACGATGTTGGGGCCGTCGCTCGCCTTTTTCCGCCCGACCGACGCCAGGTCGCCGAAGGTGAGCGGCCGGTCCCGCCCGGCGGGGCCGAACGCGATCTCCTGCAGGGACTCGTACAGCCAGTCGGTCAGGGCCGGTCCGGCGGCCCCGGGCTGGGTCAGTCCGGTGCACAGGCCGAAGTCGTTCTTCGGGATCCGCTTGAGCAGCGAGTACAGCCGCCAGGCCAGGGCGATGGCGAAGCCCACGACGATCCCGAGCAGCACCCCCGCCCAGCCGGCGTCCAGCAGCGCCAGCAGGCCGCCGCCGACCAGGACGCCGATCAGCAGCGTCGGCCAGAACACCAGCAGCGCCCTCAGCAGGCCGCCGGCCTGCATCGTCATCAGGAACCTCATCAGGCCGGCGACCGGCGCCGAGGGCTGGAAGAGGCCCAGCATGATCCCCGGCAGACTCTCGCAGCGGGCCTTGAACCGCATGAAACCCGCAGGATCGCCGTTCTGTCGGGCATACTCGGCCGCGGCGGCGAAGGCCGCGGCGATCGCCCCGGCGGAGGTCCCCCCGATGCTGCGGAAGCGATACTTCCGGGCCAGCTCCAGGATCGCGAAGGGATAGACGATCCCGGAGGTGATGCCGCCCTTCATGATCAGGTCGCACTCGTCGACCTTCTCGCCGCCGAACTGGCCGGCCTCGTAGTCGTCGCGCAAAGCCTCGGCCATGCCGCCCCTCGCTCACAACCTGAAGGGGCGAAGCCTACAGCAATTCCCCAATGTGGCGAGAGCCCGGCGTGCGTCAGTCCGCAGGCGCGACGTCCGTCACCTTGTAGGCCAGCAGGCGGCCGTCCTCGTCGGCGACGGAGACATACTCGCCGACGCTGAAATGGTGATCGCCCAGGCGATGAACGGGCTCGTCATCGGCGTCCGACTGGTCGTCATAGTCGAAGAACCACGTCGGTCCGCGCCGGGTCAGCCGCCCCACCACTGCGTCCTCGTCCGGCGCGAACCGGCGGACGGTGCACAGCGCCCGTTCCTTCTGAAACGCATCCACGTCCAGTTTGCCTTCGCCGGTCAGCGGCGCGACCAGGGTGTAGCCGCGATGGTCGTCGCCGTCGGCGAACTCGGTCCCCGGATTGCGCGCAAGGCGCATGACGATGCGCGAGAGCGTCATGGTTTCCCTCTTCTTCTTGGCTCTAGTGGGAGAGGAACAGCGACGGTCCGTCGTTGTTCAGCAAGGTCCGGGTCGTGCCCCCGAAGATGTACTCCTGCAGCCGGGGATGCCCGAACGCGCCGGCGACCAGGACGTCCGCCCCCAGCCGGTCGGCGGCGCTCAGCAGCAGCTGGGCGGCGTCGCCGCCGTCGGCCAGCGTCTCGACCTCGACCTCGACGCCGCGCGCCGAGAAGAAGCCCTGCAGGCGCTTGGCCTCGAAGGTCCGGGACGAAGCGGCCGGGGCCGAGACGATCACCACCCGGCCGGCCTTCTCCAGCATCGGCAGCGCCGTGCGCGCCGCGCGGCTGGCCTCCTTGCCTCCGTCCCAGGCGACCAGAACGGTGGCGCCGGCGATCTTCAGTCCATCGCGCGCGACGATGGTGGGCCGCTGCTCGTCGGCGACGATCTGTTGGAACGCCTCGGCCAGCGGGCCGCGCCCGCGCGCCGCCTCGTTGTCGAACAGGACGACGTCGGACAGGCGTCCTTCCATCGACAGACCGGCCCAGACCGGCGTCTGCAGGCTGACGAACGCAGTCTTGGCGTAGCCGGCGCTGTCGACGGCGGCCTTGGCGGCGCGCTCGCCCTCGGCGGCGGCCTCCTTGAGGCTGTCCATGGCGGTGATCTGGACCCCGCCCATGAAGCCCTCGCCCATCCAGGGCATCAGGTCGGCGATGTCGGCGGGGGCGTGCACGGCGGCCACCTCGGCGCCGAACGGAGTCGCCACCGCGGCGGCGAACTTCAGGATGTCGACGTCGTGCGCCCCGCCCGCCAACGGCGCCATGATCCTTGCCCAGCTCATCCAGATGCTCCTTCTTTGCACCCCAGATCAACGGATCGGGATCGATCCGGCATTGATCTTCGTCAAACGATGCGCCACTGGAGGCGCCCTCTCAAGCAAAGGAACGATCCGGTGGCGAAAGGGCTCCGCGGCGCGCGTTCGCCGAAGAACACTCCCAGGGCCTGGCAGCGCATGCTGTCCGGCCGGCGCCTGGACCTGCTCGACCCCTCGCCGATGGACATCGAGATCGAGGACATCGCCCACGGACTCGCCCGCGTCGCACGCTGGAACGGACAGACGATCGGCGAGCACGGCTTCTCGGTCGCCCAGCACTCGATCGTGGTCGAGGAGATCGTCTCCTACATCCAGCCGGCGATCGACCCGAAGTGGCGCCTGGCCGCCCTGCTGCACGACGCCAGCGAGTATGTGATCGGCGACATGATCAGCCCGTTCAAGGCGGCGCTGGGCGTCAGCTACAAGGAGTTCGAGGAGAGGCTCGAGCACGCGATCCATGCCCGCTTCGGCCTGCCCGCGAAGACGCCCCAGACGATCAAGAAGCTGATCAAACAGGCCGACCGCGCCTGCGCCTACTTCGAGGCCACCCAGCTGGCGGGTTTCGACCACGAGGAATCCCTCGGCTTCTTCGGCCCCCTGCCCGAGGGCCTGGAGCTGAAACTGGTCCCGCAGCCGGCCAGCGAGGCCCAGGAGCACTATGTGCGCCGCTTCCATGTCCTCTCCGAAGCCGCCGGCTTCGAGCGGACCCAGGCCGCCTTCGACACCGAGTAGTCGCGGCGACGGACAAGGCGGGCTAGTCTGTCCGCCTCGGTCTGGAGATCGCACATGACGGACATCACCTACGAGATCGTCGAGCACGACGGCGGCTGGGCCTACAAGGCCAACGGCGTCTTCTCGGAGACCTTCCGCACGCGCGAGGCCGCCCTGGCGGCGGCGCGTCGCGTGGCCCGGGAGCAGGAACTGCCGGGCGACGACGCCGGCATCGTCTACGAAGACGACCGCGGCCAGTGGCACGAAGAGCTTTCCGACGGTTCGGACCGGCCGCACACCTACGTGAAGGAGTAGCGGCGACCGGCCTCCCCTCCCGCGCGACGCGAGGGAATGCTACCACCGCCGCATGACTCTCTCCGTCGTCATCGGCCTGTCCGCCGTCATCGTGGCCATTCGCGGCGGCGAAGCCGTGGTGCTGACCGTGCGCCCCCACGACGCGGCGACGGACCAGGCCTCGACCCTGGCCGGCCTTCCGTTCGGCCCCTTCGACCCCGAAGGCCACCGCACCTTCGAGATCGCCCTGCGCGACTTCGTGGCGGAACAGACGCGGTTCGAACTGGGCTATGTCGAACAACTCTACACCTTCGGCGACAAGGGTCGTGACGCCCCTCGGGCCGAGGTCGGCGCCGGCGCGGCGCGCGTGGTCTCGGTCGGCTATCTGGCTCTCACGCCCGCCGCGGTCGACACCGAAGCCCCCGACAGCGCCTGGGCGCCCTGGACGCGGTTCTTTCCCTGGGAGGACTGGCGGCAAGGCCGCCCGGCGCTGATCGACGAGGCCATCGCGCCGGCCCTGCGCCGCTGGGCCGGACAGGACGCGGACCGCCTGGCCCGCGCCCGCCTGCTGTTCGCGCTCGACGGCGCCGGCTGGAACGAAGAGCGGGTCCTGGATCGCTACGAGCTGCTCTACGAGGCCGGCCTGGCCCCCGAGGCGGCCCGCGACCAGATCCGCGATCGTGGCGACGAGGCCGCCGAGCCGGCCGCCCTGTCGGCGGCCCTGGGCGAGCCGTTGCTGTCGGACCACCGCCGGATCCTGGCCACGGGCCTGGGCCGCCTGCGGGGCAAGCTGAAGTACCGGCCGGTGGTCTTCGAACTGACGCCTCCCGAGTTCACCCTCTCGGCGCTGCAGAAGGCGGTCGAGGCGATCTCCGGCGTGCCGCTGCACAAGCAGAACTTCCGCCGCGTGGTCGAACGCATCGACCTGCTGGAGGGGCTGGGCCGCATGGACACCGAAACCGGCGGCCGCCCGGCGGAGCTGTTCCGCTTCCGCCGCGAACTGCTCACTCAGCGTCCGGCGGGCGGGCTGAGCCTGCCGCTTCAGCGGGAGTAGTCGCCTTCGTCTCGATTGGCCTGCGGAACGGGAGATGGACCAGTATCGCCAGTCCGCAGAAGAACACGGCCGGCATCTTCAGATCGGCGGCAGCGCGAAGAACAGGATGAGCGCCACGACGTTCCAGCTGAGAACGATCGGCCACGCCGGCCGCTTTCGCTGGGCGCCGTCCGTCATTCCGCCGCGACCTTCTCCGCCTCGGCGGCCTGCCGCGCCTTCCACTTCGCCTTCAGCACCGCCGAGGTGTCGCGCGAACCGTCGGGGCTCCAGCCCGGCGGGCCGAACAGGTAGCCGACGACCTCGCGCGGCGAACGGGCGCTCAGCAGATCCTTGCCGATCGCCAGCCATTCGTGGAACGCGACACGCAAGATATTGAAATCGCCGAGGTTATGAACAAGGCCGTAGCGCGGAGCCTCCGCCTCGTCCTCGGGGATGAAGGTGCCGAACATCCGGTCCCAGACGATCAGGATGCCCGCGTAGTTGGCGTCGAGATAGCGCGGATTGCGGGCATGGTGCACCCGGTGGTGCGAAGGGGTGTTGAACACCGCCTCGAACCAGCGCGGCATCTTCCGGATCGCCTCGGTGTGGATCCAGTACTGATAGACTAGGCTGATCCCCTTCTGGATCGCCACCATGGCCGGCGGGAAGCCGACGAAGCTCAGCGGCAGCCACAGCAGCCAGGTGCCCGCCACGCCGCCCGTCCAGGTCTGCCGCAGGGCGGTGGACAGGTTGTAGTGCTGGGAGCTGTGATGGTTGACGTGGCTGGCCCACCAGAACCGCCGCTCGTGCGACAGGCGGTGAAACCAGTAGTAGGTCAGGTCCTCGAGCAGGAAGAGCGCCAGCCAGGCCCACCACGCGGTCATCGGGATGTCGAACAGCCGATGCTCGTAGACCCAGACGCTGGCGGCGAACACGACGCCCGCGGTCAGGCCGCCGGCGATGGTGCTGCCCAGTCCCATGCCCAGCGACGTCGCCGTGTCCCGCGCCTCGTAGGCGGCCTTGGCCTTGCCCAGCCGGCGAAGGCCGATCTCGAGCAGAATCGTGACCACGAAGATCGGGATGGCCCAGGTGACCGGATCGAAGGCCGGCTTCAGCGGATCCATGTCAGGCGGCCTCTCGGGTCGAAGGGGCGACGGGGATCTCGGGCGGCCAGGGGTTGACCCCGCTGACCGCCAGTCGAGCGACCGGCGCGGCGATGTCGCCGAAACGGAAATGAACCCGGCCGCCGCGGATCGGCGCGGCCAGGGCCTTGTCCCAGGGCAGGCTGCGGGCGACCCAGGAATCGCCGAGACGATAGATCACGAGCCCCTGCTCGCCGGACTGCGCCACGGCGCCGGCGTTGTCGGCCGCCAGCCAGACGGCGCCGATCGGGTCGTCGGGAAACTCGGCCGCGAGCAGTGACCGCGCGGCCGACGCGTCGAGCGGCGGCGTGGGCCGCGCGATCCGCGCCCACGCGGCGATGACGACCATCAAGGCCACCGCCGCGAACGATCCGACGAGTATGTAGATATCTGTCACGCCGTTGCTTCTCCCCGAACCCGAGTGTCCTCCGGGGCGGCGTCGCGTCAAACGAAAAAGCCCTCCCCCGTCGCCGGGAGAGGGCCTTGTTCGACGGATTCCGATCGAACGAGTCGATTAGAACTTCCGGGCGTAGCCGACCGAGAAGACGTCGGCGTCGTTGCCCTTGTAGTCGTGGCGGGTCCAGTCGACGCGGACGCCGTCCTTGGCGGTGAAGTTGTACTGGCCGCCGACGCCGTAGGCCCAGCCGTCGCGGTCGATCTTGCCGGCGGCGGTGTCGAACTTGGCGCCGCTGTAGCCGACGCGGGCGAACAGTTCAGCCTGCGGAGTCACCGGCACCGAACCGACGACGAAGGCGCCCAGCTCGTGCTTGAGTTCGACGTCGCGATCGTCCTTCACGCCGAAGGCGGCTTCGCCTTCGATCGCCACGTACGGATTGAACTTGTAGCCGATGCGGCCCTGAATCGCGCCGACGTCGGCGCTTCCCGTGTCGGCGTGAGCGTAGCCGACCGTGCCGTAGACTTCCTGGGCCTGCGAGACCGCGGGAACGGCAGCGACCGCCAGCAGCGCGGCCGAAGTGGCAAACATGAGAGTTTTCATCGTCATAGTCTCCTTGACGCTTTTATTCAGCTCCCCAGCGGCCCCTGAACTAGAAGGCAAACTGGGCCGCCAGGAGACGGATCAAGAGCGGGAATGAGGCCGCTTTGTAGCGTTGCCTTCATGCAACACGGGGCTGACGCGGCCGTTCGGCGTGCTATCTATCGGTCAGAACACAAAGGACGCCGCGCACCCTTCACCGCGCGGCCATCGTCGGGACATCCGCCAAGTGCATCAGGCCGTCATCGCCGCCACGGGGCTCTTCACGCCCAGTCAGAGCATCTCCAACACCGAGCTCGTCGACACCTTCAACGCCTACGTCGAGCGGTTCAACGCCGCCAACGCCGAGGCGATCGCCGCGGGCGAGCTGCAACCTCTCGCCCCATCTTCGCCCGAATTCATCGAGAAGGCCTCGGGCATCAAGTCCCGCTTCGTCGTCGACAAGACCGGAATTCTCGATCCCGAGATCATGCGCCCGGTCATTCCGGAGCGCTCCAACGAGGAAATCTCCGTCCTGGCGGAAATCGCCGTGAACGCGGCGCGGGAAGCCATCGCCCGCTGGGGCAAGCCGGTCAGCGAGATCGGCGCCGTCCTCTGCGCCGCCTCGAACATGCAGCGCCCCTACCCGGCCATGGCCATCGAGGTGCAGCAGGCGCTGGGCATCGACGGCTTCGCCTTCGACATGAACGTCGCCTGCTCGTCGGCCACCTTCGGCATCAAGACGGCCGCCGACTTCATCGCCGCCGGCTCGACCAAGGCGGTGCTGATGGTCAATCCGGAGATCTGCTCCGGCCATCTGAACTTCTGCGACCGCGACAGCCACTTCATCTTCGGCGACGTGGCCACCGCCGTGATCGTCGAGCGAGCCGACCAGGCCGACGGCGGCTGGGAGATCCTCGGCACGCGGCTGAAGACCCAGTTCTCGAACAACATCCGCAACAACTTCGGCTTCCTGAACCGCGCCGCGCCCGACGGCGTCGGCGCCAAGGACAAGCTGTTCGTCCAGGAAGGCCGCAAGGTGTTCCGCGAGGTGGTGCCGATGGTCAGCGAGATGATCGTCGAACACGCCGCCGACATCGGCCTGGACCCGACCAGCCTGAAGCGCCTGTGGCTGCACCAGGCCAACATCAACATGAACGAGATGATCGGCCGCAAGGTCCTGGGCCGCGACCCGGAGCCCGGCGAGAACGTCATCATCCTGGACGAATACGCCAACACCAGCTCGGCCGGCTCGATCATCGCCTTCCACAAGGCCAACGACGACTTCCAGACCGGCGACACCGGCCTGATCTGCTCGTTCGGCGCCGGATACTCCGCCGGCACGGTCTTCGTCCGGAAGCGCTGACCGCTGCCTGGGCGGGCGTCCCATTCCTTGCGGATGAGGGCCTTGAATTCGAGGGGCTCCGGGTCGGGGTCCGACGTGAACTGCCCGATGATCCCGTTGCGGCGTCGGGAGGGTGACGCCGGCCCCGGTCAGGCCGCCGGCCGAGCCGGCGGATGCCTCGCCTTCCACTCCATGGCGTTGCGGATCCTTCGGCTGATCGACGGGTGGCTGTAGAAGATGGTCTCCTCGATCAGACTCGGCATCGCGGCGCGATACTCGACCGTCTCGATGAGGGCCTTGGCGAGCCCGTCCGGCTCCTTCGCGATCCGCAGCGAATAGTTGTCGGCGCCGGTCTCGGCCCAGCGCGACATGCTGTTGGTCAGCGGCGTGGCGACCAGGAAAATCAAGGCCAGCAGCAGCGAGAAGATCGGCAGCCCCGCCGGGTCGGCGATCCCCCTGACGTTCGCGGCGCCCAGCAGCCGGGCCGCCGGCTCGAACAGCCTGTCCAGCAGCCAGAATCCGGCGGCGATCAGCACCAGCACCAGGCCGAGCCGCCAGAGAATATCGTGGCGGGCGTAGTGCCCCATCTCGTGGCCGACCACCGCGCGGATTTCGCCGATATCGGCGCCGGCCTTGAACATGGTGTCGCTCATGTTGATCCGGGCCGAGCCGAACAGGCCCATCACGTTGGCCGTGTAGCGGTTGGACTGTTTCGACCCGTCGTAGACGTAGATCTTGTCCGACGGGATGCCGTTGGCCTCGGCCATGGCGACGACCGCGTCCCGAACCGGACCGTTCGGGGCCGGCCTGTATTCGTTGAACAGCGGGGCGATGTAGATCGGCGCAAGCAGCAGGGCGATCACCGCCAGGGCGCCGGCCACGCCGCTGGCCCACAGCCACCAGGTCCTGGGCGCGCGGCGCAGCAGCCAGTAGACGGTCAGATAGAGCAAGGTCATGGCGACCAGCACGATCCCGGCGCTCAGCGCCCATTCGCCCAGCCATTCGCCGAACGGCTGGCTCGTCATGTTGTAGGCCGTCTCTCGCCACCAGTCGGCGTAGACGTTCCACGGCAGGGTGAGCATCGCCTCGAGCAGGAGAGCCACGGGCGACACCGCCAGGGCCACAAGCCAGGGCCGGCGTTTGCGGCGCTCGACAGCGTTCCTCAGGCGGACCAGCAGTCCGGATCGGAGGATCAGCCAGGCGACCGCCGCCGCAACGACCGCGCCCCACAACAGCAGCCAGTGACCGCCCTGAGTATAGGCCGTCGCCTTGGCGTGAACCTCAGGCGGCAGCGTGGCGAGGTAGCGCGCCGTCTCGGCGGCCGGATCGAACGCAGACGGACTGACGGCCATGGGTTTCTCCCCCGCTTCCCCTGCGATCAGGAGGCCATGGCGCCCTTCGTCTGTCAGGTGAATTCCATGTCACGCTCGGCCACGAGGGAACCGGCGGCGATCTCCGGCCTTTCCGGCTCTGACCGGATCGTCAACCGCCACCGGGCCGGTCACGGATTCATCGCACGCGAGAACAGGCGTGCGCCGATCCGCGGCAGGCGTGAGGCTGGCGACGGCTGAAAGGGCTGACATGGCCGAGGACGACACCAGGGGGGACGCCGGGCTGAGCCGCAGGCGGCTGCTGGCCGGCTCCGGCCTGGCCCTGTCGGCCTTCGCCGCGGCCGCGCACGGCCAGGAGGCGGAGCCCTCGCAGGCTCCGCCGCCGCCCGAGCCCGCCCCGGTCGAGCCGCCCCTGCCCCAGCCCGACTGGCAACGCGTCCGAGCGCAATGGGCGCTCGACTGGAGCATGGTCGACATGTCGGCCATGCTGTTCGCCGCCAACCCCAAGCCGGTGCGCGACGCCATCGACCGCCATCGCAAAGGCCTGGACGCGGCCCCGGTCACCTATCTCGAAGCCCGCAACCGCCCCCTGCAGAACAGCGCCCGCCGCATGGCCGGCGGCTACTTCGGCGTCGAGGCGGAGAACGTCGCCCTCTGCGAGAGCACGACCGGCGGCGTCGGCCTGCTCTACGCCGGCATCGGCCTGCGCTACGGCCAGGAGGCGCTGACCACCGTCCACGACTACTACGTCACCCACGAGTCCCTGCGGCTCTCGACGGCCCGGACCGGCGGCGGGGTGCGGAAGATCAGCCTGTTCGACCAGGCTGCGACGGCTACGGCCCCGGAGATCGTCGGCCGGATCGCCGCCAACATCCGACCGGAGACCCGGGTCCTGGCCTTGACCTGGGTTCACTCCTCGACCGGGCTGAAGATGCCGATCGCCGCGATCGCCGCCGCCCTGGCTCCGATCAACGCCGCCCGGGCCGAGCCGGACAAGGTGCTGCTCTGCGTCGACGGGGTGCACGGCTTCGGGGTCGAGAACACCACCCTGCCCGAGCTCGGCGCCGACTTCCTGGTCGCCGGCTGCCACAAATGGCTGTTCGGGCCGCGCGGCACGGGCGTGGTCTTCGGCACGCCGCGCGGCTGGTCGCGGGTCACGCCGACCGTCCCCAGCTTCCTGGCCTCGAACGCCTACGGCGCCTGGATCGGCGGCTACGATCCCGGCCCGACCACCGCCGCGCGGATGACGCCGGGCGGCTTCAAGGCCTTCGAACACGTCTGGTCGCTCAGCGAGGCGTTCCAGTTCCACGCCTGGGTCGGCAAGGCCAACGTCCAGGCGCGCACCCGCGAACTGGCGATGCGGCTGAAGCTGGGCCTCTCCCAGATCCCCGGGGTCCGCGTCGTGACGCCGATGGACCCGAACCTGTCGGCCGGGATCGTCAGCTTCGACATCGCCGGCAAGTCGGCGGAAGGCGCGGTCCACGCGTTGCGCCAGCAACGGGTGATCGCCTCGGCCGCGCCCTACGCCGTCCAGCACGTCCGCCTGACGCCCAGCATCCGCAACACGATCGAGGACGTCGACTATGCGATCAACGCCGTACGGACGATCGCGGGGCGGTAGGCGGTCCCCCGCCCCGCCTCTTCCGACCATTCCCGCGCAGGCGGGGTTCCAAGCTGATCGTCAAGCCCGCCACCCACGTCAAACCGGAGACTCGGCTTGGGTCCCCGCTTTCGCGAGGACATGCGGCGGATGGGGCGGCTTCAAGCGCTAGGTCGGACAGCTACAGCCGGATCCGCCACAGCAGCCCCTCGCCGCCGCCGTGCGCCTCCGGCTTCTCGAAGGGGCCGATCAGTTCGCCGCCGTTGTTGAGGATCACACGCTGCGACGGCTGGTTCTGCGGGTTGGTGGTCAGGTCGATCCAGCGCAACCCCCTCGCCTTCGCCTCCGGCAACAGCAGCGCCAGGGCCCGGCTGGCGTAGCCCCGTCCCCGCTTCCACGGCACGACGGCGTAGCCCACGTGCCCCAGCACGTGGGGCGGCATGTCCTCGGTCCCGTTCTGCCAGCGGAAATTGATCGAGCCGCAGAAGTCGCCGTCCCACAGCCACCGCGTGAAACCGGGCAACCGCCTGGCCCGACTGCCGTCCAGCTGGACGACGTCGCCGCCCCTGGCTTCCGGATCGTCCATCCGCGCCAGGAAGGCGTCGGCGTCGGCGGCGATCTCGGCCAGCAGCTCCCGCGCCGCCTCGGCCAGGCGCAGGTTGTCCGGCGACCAGCCGCGCTCCAGCGCGTCGACATAGCCGGGCAGATGATCACGGGTCGGGACGACGAGCTCCAGGGTCATGACCCCAGCTTGCCCGATCCCGCGCGAGGGCCCTACCTTCGTTTCACGAATGCGGCGAGGGAAACGGATGGCCAGGGCCAAGACCCATGACGAAACCCATTTCATCTCCCGCGTCGGCTGGCTGCGCGCCGCCGTGCTCGGCGCCAACGACGGCATCGTCTCCACCGCCAGCCTGATCCTGGGCGTCGCCGCGGCTTCGGAGGGCAAGGGGCCGATCCTGGTCGCCGGCGTCGCGGCCTGGGTCGCCGGGGCCATGTCGATGGCGGCCGGCGAATACGTTTCGGTCAGCTCTCAGCTCGACACGGAGAAGGCGGCCATCGCCCAGGAGAAGCGCGAGCTGCGCGACGACGGCGAAGCCGAGCTCGAGGAGCTGGCCCGCATCTATCGCGAGCGCGGTCTGGACCCCGCCCTGGCCCGACAGGTCGCCGAACAGCTGACCGAGCACGACGCCCTGGGGGCTCACGCCCGCGACGAACTCGGCCTTTCCGAGGTGACGGCGGCCAAGCCGATCGAGGCGGCGGTCACCTCGGCCCTGACCTTCTCCGCCGGGGCCCTGGCGCCGCTGGCGGTCGTGCTGCTCTCGCCCCTGCCCTGGCTGCCCTGGACGGTGAGCGTCGCCTCGCTGGCCTATCTGGCGGTCCTGGGCGCGCTCGGAGCCTGGGCCGGCGGGGCCAGGATGCTGCGGCCGGTGATCCGGGTGACCTTCTGGGGCGCCGCGGCCATGGTCGCCACCGCCGCCGTGGGCAAGCTGTTCGACACGGCGGTGTCGTAGGCTCCCCCTCTGGGGGAGGTGGCTCGCCGAAGACGAGACGGAGGGGTCGACCCGGCATGGCGAGGGGGTCACCGCCTTCGCAAGACCCCCTCAGTCGTCGCTTCGCGCCGCCAGCTCCCCCAGGGGAGCATCCGCGCGCCTACGTCTTCGCCAGGGCCGCCTGGGCCGCGGCCAGGCGCGCGATCGGCACCCGGAACGGCGAGCAGCTGACGTAGTCCAGGCCGACCTGTTCGCAGAACTGGATCGAGGCCGGGTCGCCGCCGTGCTCGCCGCAGATGCCCAGCTTGAGACCCGGTTTCACCGCCCGGCCGCGCTCGGCGGCGATGCGGACCAGGTCGCCCACGCCTTCCTGGTCCAGGCTGACGAAGGGATCCTTCTCGAAAATGCCCTTGTCGATGTAGGCGCCCAGGAACTTGCCGGCGTCGTCGCGGCTGATGCCGAACGTGGTCTGGGTCAGGTCGTTGGTGCCGAAGCTGAAGAACTCCGCGCCGGCCTCGGCGAGATCGGCGGCTCGAAGAGCCGCGCGGGGCAGCTCGATCATGGTGCCGACCTGGTACTCCAGCTCGACGCCCTGCTCGGCCAGCACCGCCTTGGCGGTGCGGTCGGTCAGGGCTCGCAGGAACTTCATCTCCTCGCCCTTGGCGACCAGCGGGTGCATGATCTCCGGCACGGGCGCGGGCTTGCCCGACTTGGCGATCTCGCAGGCCGCCTCCATGATCGCCCGGACCTGCATCTCGTAGATCTCGGGATAGGAGACGCCCAGGCGGCAGCCGCGGTGGCCGAGCATGGGGTTGGTCTCGTGCAGCTCGCGGGCGCGGCGCATCAGTTTGGCGGCGTCCAGACCGGTGGCGGCGGCCACGGCCTCCAGGTCGGCCTCGCTGTGCGGCAGGAACTCGTGCAGCGGCGGGTCGAGCAGGCGGATCGTCACCGGCAGGCCTTCCATGATCGTGAACAGCTCGACGAAGTCGGCCTTCTGGAACGGCGCGATCTTGGCCAGGGCGGCGCGGCGTCCGGCCTCGTCGTCGGCCAGGATCATCTCGCGCACGGCGGCGATCCGGGTGTCGTCGAAGAACATGTGCTCGGTGCGGCACAGGCCGATGCCCTCGGCGCCGAAGCCGCGGGCGGTCTTGGCGTCCAGCGGCGTCTCGGCGTTGGCCCGGACCTTCAGACGGCGCACGCCGTCGGCCCACTCCATCAGCTGGGCGAAGTCGCCGGTCAGCTCCGGCTCGATCATCTTCACCGAGCCGGACAGCACTTCGCCGGTCGAGCCGTCGATAGTCACGATGTCGCCGGCCTTGAACTCGCGCCCGCGGACCCGGAACAGGCCCTCCTTCGGATAGATGCCGATCTCGCCCGCGCCCGAGACGCAGGGACGGCCCATGCCGCGCGCCACCACGGCGGCGTGGCTGGTCATGCCCCCGCGGGCGGTGATGATGCCGCGCGCGGCGTGCATGCCGTGGATGTCCTCCGGCGAGGTCTCCTCGCGCACCAGGATCACCGCCTCGCCGGCCGAGCCGAGCTTCTCGGCCTCGTCGGCGTCGAACACCACCTTGCCGGTGGCCGCGCCCGGCGACGCCGGCAGGCCCTTGGCGACCACGTCGCGCTCGGCCGAGGGATCGATCGTCGGGTGCAGCAGCTGGTCCAGCGCGGCCGGCTCTACGCGGGCGACGGCCTCTTCGCGGGTGATGACCCCGCCCTCGGCCATCTCGACGGCGATCTTCAGCGCGGCCTTGGCGGTGCGCTTGCCGTTGCGGGTCTGCAGCATCCACAGCCGGCCCTGCTCGACCGTGAACTCCACGTCCTGCATGTCGCGGTAGTGGGCCTCGAGCTTGACGGCCACGTCGCGGAACTGGCCGAACACCTCCGGCAGCGCCTCCTCCATCGAGGGGGCCACGTCGCCCATCTCCTCGCGGGCGACCTTGGTCAGCGACTGCGGCGTGCGGATGCCGGCGACGACGTCCTCGCCCTGGGCGTTGATCAGGAACTCGCCGTACAGGCGGTTGTCGCCCGTCGAGGGGTTGCGGGTGAAGGCCACGCCGGTGGCGGAGCTGTCGCCCATGTTGCCGAACACCATCGACTGGATGTTCACGGCGGTGCCCCAGGCCTCGGGGATGTCGTGCATGCGGCGATAGAACTTGGCCCGGTCGTTCATCCAGCTGGCGAACACCGCGCCGACGGCGCCCCACAGCTGCTCCTGCGGGTCCTGCGGGAACGGCCGGCCCAGCTCGCGGGCGACGGCGGTCTTGTAGTCGGCGACGACCGCCTTCCAGTTCTCGGCGGTCAGAGCGGTGTCGACGCTGACGCCCAGGCTGTCCTTATGGTCGTCGAGGATCTCCTCGAACATGTGGTGGTCGAGGTCGAGCACCACGTTCGAGTACATCTGGATGAAGCGGCGGTAGCTGTCGAAGGCGAAGCGCTCGTCGCCGCTGAGCTTGGCCAGGCCGCTCACCGTCTCGTCATTCAGGCCCAGGTTCAGGACGGTGTCCATCATCCCCGGCATCGAGGCGCGGGCGCCCGAGCGCACCGAGACCAGCAGCGGGTTGGCGGTGTCGCCGAAGGTCTTGCCGGTGATCTCCTCGACCTTGGCCAGGCCGGCCTTGACCTGCTCGGCCAGCTCGGCCGGATACTGTTTGCCGTTGGCGTAGTAGTGGACGCAGGCCTCGGTGGTGACGGTGAAGCCCGGCGGCACCGGCAGGCCCAGCTTGGCCATCTCGGCCAGGTTGGCGCCCTTGCCGCCCAGCAGGTTCTTCATCCCGGCTTCGCCGTCGGCGCCGCCGCCTCCGAAGGAATAGACCCAGCGGGTGGTGGTCTGCGTTCCAGTCACTATGCCCAGTCCCTTACATTCCCCGAGTGTTCCCGCGAAGGCGGGAACCCAAGCGGGATCTCAGCTTGGACCCCCGCCTTCGCGGGGGAAACGGAAAGAGGGGTTTTACCCCGTCACCAAAGAGAAGTCCGCGACGCGACCCATCGCGCCCTGGACCTGTTGCAGAAGCCGCAGGCGGTTCTCGCGTTCCGCGGCCACCTCGCTGTTGACCAGGACCTTGTCGAAGAAGGCGTCGACCGGCGCGCGCAGGCCCGCCAGCGCGGTCATGGCGCCGGTGAAGTCCTCGGCGGCCAGGGCGGCGTCCAGCTTCGGAGCCAGGGCGGCGAGCGCGTCGAACAGCGCCCCTTCCTCTACCGGCTCGGCCGCGCGGACCGGCTCGCCCGACGGGAGCGGTCCCTTCTTCTCCTCGGCCTTGAGGATGTTGGCGGCCCGCTTGTAACCGGCCAGCAGGTTCGCGCCGTCGTCGGTCGCGAGGAAGGTCGAAAGGGCGTCGACCCGGGCGACGATCCGCACGAGGTCGTCGTCGCCGAGCGCGAACACGGCGTCCACGAGGTCGCCGCGCTTGCCTTGGTCCTTCAGTGCGACTTTCAGGCGGTCGGCGAAGAAGGCCAGCAGGTCTTCCTTGGCGAACGAGGACAGCGGCAAGCGCAGGCCCGCCTCCAGAATGATCCGGATCACGCCCAGCGCCGCACGGCGCAGGGCGTACGGGTCCTTGCTCCCCGTCGGCTTCTCGTCGATGGCGAAGAAGCCGACCAGGGTGTCCAGCTTGTCGGCCAGGGCCACGGCGACGCTCAGCGGCGCGGTCGGGACGGCGTCGCCAGGGCCCTGCGGGCGGTAGTGGTCGCGGATGGCGTCGGCGATCTCGGCGTCCAGGCCGAACTCGCGGGCGTAGTAGCCGCCCATGATCCCCTGCAGTTCCGGGAACTCGCCGACCATCTGGCTGGCTAGGTCGGCCTTGGCCAGGCGCGCGGCCTCGGCGGCCTTCTCCGGATCGGCGCCCACCAGCGGGGCGATCTCGCGGGCCAGGGCGACGATGCGCTCGACCCGCTCGGCCATCGTGCCGAGCTTGGCGTGGAAGGTGACGCCCGACAGCTTCTCCGACCACTTGTCGAAGCCGTCCTTCACGTCCTCGGCCCAGAAGAACTTGGCGTCGGACAGGCGCGAGGACAGCACCTTGGCGTTGCCGCGGGCGATCTCGACGCCGCCGTCGGGGGCGACGTTGTTGGAGACGACCAGGAACTTCGGGGCCAGGCCGGCCTCGCCCGGCTTGCGGACGGCGAAGTACTTCTGGTGCGTGCGCATCGAGGTTCGGATCACCTCGGGCGGCAGGCTGAGGAAGGCCGGGTCCATGTCGCCCAGGATCGGCGTCGGCCATTCGGCGAGGCCGGCGACCTCGTCCAGCAGGCCCTCGTCCTCGACCAGCTCCAGCCCCTGAGCGAAGCACAGGGTGCGGGCGCCCTCCAGGATGCGCTGCTTGCGCTCCTCGACGTCCAGGACGACGAAATGCCCGGCCAGGGCCTCGGCGTACTCGTCGAACTCACGGGCGCGGAACACCCGGGTCTCGGCCATGAAGCGGTGGCCTTCGCTGAGGTCGCCGGCGACGACGCCGTCGATGGCCAGCGGCACGACCTCGCGGTTGAACACGCACAGAATCCGCTGCAGCGGGCGGACCCAGCGCAGCTTGCCGTGGCCCCAGGTCATCGACTTCGACCAGGGGAAGCCGCGCACGATCTGCTCGACCAGCTCGGCGATGATCTCCGGCGTCGGGCGGCCCGCCTTGTGGACGTGGGCGAAGAGCACGCCGTCCTTCTCGGTCAGCTGCTCGCGGGTCAGGCCGATCTTACGCAGGAAGCCTTCCAGCGCCTGCTCCGGCGCGTTCGCCTTCGGCCCCTTCAGCTCTTCGTGGACGTCGGGCTGGGCGATAGGCAGGCCCTCGACCACCAGCGTCAGCCGGCGCGGGCCGGCGAAGGCCTTCAGCCCCTCGGAGATCAGACCGGCCTTGCCGAGCCCGTCGCGCGCCATGCGCTCCAGATCGCGCGCGGCCTGGGCCTGCATGCGCGCGGGGATTTCTTCGGAGAACAGTTCGAGAAGAAGCTGGGGCATCAGACTAGGCGGCTTCCTGCTGATCCACCCAGGCCTGGGCGCACAGCTTGCAGAGATCGCGGATGCGGCCGATGTAGCTGGCCCGCTCAGCCACGGCGATCGCGCCGCGGGCGTTCATCAGGTTGAACAGGTGACTGGCCTTCAGGACCATGTCGTAGGCCGGCAGCACCAGCGCATTGCCCTGGTAGCTGGCCGCCAGCATGCGCGGGACCTGGATCTCCATGTCTTCGAACTGCCGCTTCAGCGTCTCGACGTCGTAGACGTGGAAATTGGCTTCCGAATGTTGGCGCTCGTTCTCCTGGAACACGTCGCCATAGGTCAGATGGCCCAGCGGGCTGTCCGGATCGTTGAACGGCAGGTCGTAGACGTTGTCGACGCCGAACACATACATCGCCAGACGCTCGAGGCCGTAGGTCAGCTCGCCGGCCACCGGATCGACGTCCAGGCCGCCGACCTGCTGGAAGTAGGTGTACTGCGACACCTCCATGCCGTCGCACCAGACTTCCCAGCCCAGGCCCCAGGCCCCGACGGTCGGGTTCTCCCAGTCGTCCTCGACGAAGCGGATGTCATGCAGCTTCAGGTCCAGGCCGATCGCCTGCAGCGAACCCAGGTAGAGGTCCTGCATGTCGGCCGGGTTCGGCTTCAGGATGACCTGGTACTGGTAATAGTGCTGCAGCCGGTTGGGGTTCTCGCCATAGCGGCCGTCGCCCGGCCGGCGGGAGGGCTGGACGTAGGCCACGTTCCACGGCTTGGGGCCCAGCGCGCGCAACACCGTGGCCGGATGAAGGGTCCCTGCCCCCACCTCCACGTCGTGCGGCTGGAGAATCGCGCAGCCCTTCTCGCCCCAATACTGGTTCAGCCGCATGATCAGGGCTTGAAAAGACCGGGGTTTTTGGTCGTCCGACATCGCTCTCTTCGCGGTCGCAAAAAAGTCGGCGGACCATAGGGCCCGCCGACTTCCGCTTCAAGCAATACGGGGAAAAAGACCCCGATCAGCTGGCCGGGGCGGCCTCGGTCGGCGCCGCCGGAGCCGGGACCGCCATGGCGGCGGCCGCGCCTTCCGGCGTCAGAACCTTGTCGACCACATAGACGACGCCGCTGGTGGTCTTCACTTCGGCCACCAGAATGTGAGCGTCGTTGGCCTTCAGGGCGCCGTCCTCGGCGCTGCCGTCGAGCACCAGACCCGAGCCGGCGACCGTCGCCACCGGTCCCTTGGCGCCGGCGATCTTGGTCTTCTCGATGGGGGCGTTGATCAGGTGGTAGACCAGCACCTGCTGCATCGCAGCAGGGTCCTTCTGGAGCTTCTCCAGCTCGCCGGCCGGCAGGGCGGCGAAAGCCGCGTCGGTCGGGGCGAAGACGGTCAGGGTCTTCTGCGCCTTCACCACGCCGGTCAGGTTGGTGGCGTCCAGGGCCTTCAACAGGGTGCTGAACTGGCCGGCGGCCTTGAGGGTCTCGATGGTGTCGCCCTTCGCGACGACGTTCGGCGTGACCACGGCCAGTCCGACCGCCGGAGCGGCGACCGGAGCGGTCGGGGCGGCGGCGTCCTGGGCGAAGGCGGGCGCCGCGAGAAGCGCTGCAACGGACGCAGCGGCGGCGAGACGGAAAGCTTGCATCAACAACAGGTCCTTCTAGTGCGCGCCGGGGGCGCTCTCATCGAGCGCCCCCCGGGGTTCACGAAACAGTGTGACCGGGAAATGCGGCCCACATTTGGCCCGGCCTGAACGGCGTTCTCTCAAGCGGCCTCGCGGCCGAAAACGCCGCCTGCCTAGCAGACGGCGCCCGGCGCCGCATCAGGAACAATTACGGCTTGGGCTTCTCCCCCGGCGGCAGGTCGGGACCCGGCTCGTTGGGTTTGACGGCCTCGGCCGGCGCCTGCGGCTCGGCCGGCTGCGCGGGCGTCGTGGCGGCCGCGTCCGCGCCGGCGCCCGTCGCCGCAGAGGCGGTCGCCGCCGCGCCGGGCTGCAGCACCTTGTCGACGACATGCACCGTGCCGTTGGTCGCCTTCACGTCGGCCTGGACGATGTGGGCGTTGTTGGCCATCGCCATGTCGCCGCTGCCGTCCAGCATCAGGTCGCTGCCGGCCACGGTCTTCACCCCGCCCTTGGCGCCCTTGATCTTGGTCGAGTCCACCGTGGCGTTGACCACGTGGTAGGTCAGCAGCTTCTGCAGGGCCGCCGGATCCTTCATCAGCCGGTCGAGTTCGCCCGGCGGCAGCGCCGCGAAGGCGGCGTCGTTCGGCGCGAAGACGGTCAGGTTGCTGTTGGTCTTCAGCACGCCGGTCATGTTGGCCGCATCCAGCGCCTTCACGAACGTGCCGAAGTGTCCGTCAGCCTTCAGGGTGTCGACGATGTCGCCCTTGGCGACCAACTGGCCGACGGCCGGAGTCGCCGGAGCTGCAGCCGGCGGAACGGCGGGAGACTGAGCGGGTTGGGCGGGCGACTGCGCGAAGGCGGCGCCGGCCATGAGCGCGGCGAAGGCCGCCGCGCCCAGAAGACGGGTCGTGGTCATCGGTGAGGTCCTTGAAGTTGGATCGGGCGCTGACGCCCGGGGATTCGGCGCGAACGCCGTCTAGTTGCCGGCGGGCTTGCTACGCTTGCCGGCGTTGGAGTCCGGCTGGCCGTACTTGGCCCGGTTCTCCTTGGTGTCGGGGACCGGGCCGTTGGTCACGACCCGGACGGTGGTTTCGGGCGTGACGGCCGAGGCGTCGGCGCCCTGATGCGTCGCGGCCAGGGCGCCGGGCGACATCGGCGCGGCGGCCGGCGGCGGCGGCGCCGGCTGCGGGTCCGGCATGGCCTGATCGGCGGGGGGCGGCGTCTCCGCGGGATCGGCGGGCGCGGGGCTCTGCGCGAAGGCAGGCAGCGCGATGAAGCCCGAAAGGGCGGCGACGGCGAGGAGGCGGGTCGCGGTCATGGCGTTCTAACCTCTTGTTTCCGACCTGAACGCCCAAGACCCCAGCGCCGAAGACTACGCGCCGCCCCCAAGGACGGTTCCCCTCGCCGCACGCGAAAAACTCCCGCGCCACGGGCGCATTCCAGCCATATTCGGCAGAAAACCGACCTGTTTCAGCGGGTTGCCGGGGCGTTCAGCGGCCGAGAAAAACGAACGCCGCCCCCACGGCGATCAGCGCGAACCCGACCAGGGTCGACCATTTGACGGGCTCGCCCAGGTAGAGGGCCGAGAAGACGACGAAGACCACCAGGGTGATGACCTCTTGCATGGTCTTCAGCTGGGCTGTGCTCCAGACCGCCGAACCGATGCGGTTGGCCGGCACCGCCAGCATGTACTCCGGCAGGGCGATCAGCCAGCTGACCGCGATCACCAGCGGCAGGGCCGCGCCCTTGTGCTTGAGGTGCCCGTACCAGGCGAACGTCATGAAGACGTTGGACGCCAGCAGCAGCAGGATCGGCGCGATCTTCGGCCACAGCGTCGCGGACATGCCCTTCCCTCCCTGAGCGGCGCCATCGTGGCCGGAGTCGCCTCCGTCCGCGATGGTCCACGACGCCTGGTTTTTGGGCGCCGCTCCGGAGCGGCGCCCGCAAATTGGGCGAACAGACGGTTTCATCGCCGTTCATTGTGCGCCGCACACGTCCCCGGAGGGCGCCCGGCTAGCCTGATCGGCGGTCGGGACGGAGCGCCACGCAGCCTCCGTCTCAAGACCGCCACGGGAAAGCTAGGGGCGCGGGCCGGGCAATCGGGACGCGGGAGCAAGGCGGATGAAACTGATCATTGCGGTGATCAAACCCTTCAAGCTCGACGAGGTGCGCGAAGCCCTCGTCGCGGCGGGCGTCGAGGGTCTGACGGTCTCCGAGGTCAAGGGCTACGGCCGGCAGAAGGGCCAGACCGAGATCTACCGGGGGGCCGAATACCAGGTGAACTTCGTTCCCAAGGTGAAGCTCGAGGCGGTGGTTGACGACACGGCGGCGGCCAAGGCCGTCGACGCGATCAAGGGGGCCGCGGCCACCGGCAAGATCGGCGACGGGAAGATCTTCGTCCTCGACGTCGAGAACGCCGTCCGCATCCGGACCGGCGAGACCGGCTCGGCCGCGCTCTGACAGACAGCATCGGGACAAGGGGATGACGATGAAACCAACATTCATGGGACGGCTGGCGGCGCTGACCGCCGTCGCCGTCCTCGCCGGAGCGCCGCTGGCGGCGCCGGCGTTCGCTCAGGAGGCTCCTGCCCCCGCCGCCGCCGAGGCTCCGGCCGCGACGCCGCCGGCGCCGGCCGAGACCGCCGCGCCGGCCGCGCCGGCCGCCGCCGAGAAGCCGACCATCACGCCCAAGGTCGATAAGGGCGACAACGCCTGGATGCTGGTCTCGACCCTGCTGGTCCTGCTGATGATCATCCCGGGCCTGGCGCTGTTCTACGGCGGCCTGGTCCGTCAGAAGAACATGCTGTCCATGCTGATGCAGGTCTCGACCGTGACCGTGGTCGGGATGATGACCTGGATCCTGTGGGGCTACAGCCTGGCCTTCACCGACGGCGGAGCGCTCGACAGTTTCGTCGGGGGGCTGAGCAAGTTCGGCCTCAAGGGCGTCGACACCACCACGCTGGTCGGCACCTTCTCGGTCGGGGTCTCGATCCCGGAGCTGACCTTCGTCGCCTTCCAGATGACCTTCGCCTGCATCACCGCGGCGCTAGTGCTGGGCGGTCTGGCCGAGCGCCTGAAGTTCAGCGCCACGGTGCTGTTCGCGGTGATCTGGCCGATCGTCGTCTACTATCCGATGGCCCACATGGTCTGGTGGTGGGCTGGCCCGGACTCGGTCGCCCTGAACCCGACCGCTCCGATCCAGGCCGGCCTGCTGTGGAGCTTCGGCGCCATCGACTTCGCCGGCGGCACCGTGGTCCACATCAACGCCGGCATCGCGGCCCTCGTGGGCGCGATCATCCTGGGCAAGCGCCAGGGCTTCCAGAAGGAGCCGATGCCGCCGCACAGCCTGACCCTGACCCTGGTCGGCGCCGGCCTGCTGTGGGTGGGCTGGTTCGGCTTCAACGCCGGCTCGAACCTGGAGTCGAACAGCTACGCCTCGCTGGCCATGGTCAACACCTTCGTGGCCACCGCCGCCGCCGGCTTCAGCTGGACCGTCACCGAGTGGGTCACGCGCAAGAAGGCCTCGATGCTGGGCATGGCCTCGGGTCTCGTCGCCGGCCTGGTCGCGGTCACCCCGGCCGCCGGGTTCGCCGGCCCGGTCGGCTCCATGATGCTGGGTCTGGTCGTCAGCCCGATCTGCGTCTTCTTCTGCTCGGCGGTGAAGAACGCCCTGAAGTACGACGACAGCCTGGACGCCTTCGGCATCCACGCGGTCGGCGGCATCGTCGGGGCCATCGCCACCGGCCTGCTGGTCAACCCCGCCTGGGGCGGCGCCGGCATCGTCGACTACACCAAGTGCGCCCTGGCGGACGGCGCCTGGAGCTGCCCGACCGCGACCTACGACATGGGCTTCCAGGTCCTGGCTCAGCTGAAGGCGGTGCTGGTGACCCTGGCCTGGTCGGGCATCGGCTCGGCCGCCGTCTTCCTGCTGATCAAGGCGATCGTCGGCCTGCGCGTCACCGCCGAGGTCGAGGAGGAAGGCCTGGACATCTCCGAACACGGGGAGCGGGCCTACCACAGCTGACCGCTGCGGAGGGAATGGAGCGGGGCGCGGATCCGAAAGGGTCCGCGCCCTTTCTTCATTTGGGGACCCGCATCACGCGCGTCCCTTCCGCACGCTTCACCCCAGCCGGCAGCGTCGCACCCACCAGTCGGGCCGCATCGCCTGCAGCCGTTCGGCCAGGCCCTCGGCCTCGATGTCGCCGGCGCAGAGGGCGAAACAGGTCGCGCCCGAGCCGCTCATCCGGCCCAGCAGGGTCTCCGGCTCGCCGCGGATCAGGTCCAGCGCCTCGCCGATGCGGGGCTCCAGCCGCACGGCCGGCGCCTCCAGATCGTTCCGGCAGTAGGCCAGGAACGCCGCCGCCTCCTCGGCGCTCTCGAACCGCTCGGGCAGAGGCGGCAGGTCCGCGCCCTCCGGCGCAACGGCCTGATCATAGGCGCGATAGACGGCGCCGGTGGGCGACGGAACGCCGGGATTGACCAGCACCGCGTCCAGAGCCCGGAAGGCCGGCGCCGGCGACAGCCGCTCGCCCCTGCCCTGGGCGATCGCCGTCCGGGCCCACAGGCAGACGGGGCCGTCCGCGCCCAGCTCGGCGGCCACGTCGGTCAGAATCTCGTCCTGGACCGGCAGGTCGAGCGCTTGGCGCAGCAGTTTCAGCGTCGCCCCGGCGTCGGACGAGCCGCCGCCCAGGCCGGCGGCGATCGGCAGTTGCTTGTCGAGGATCAACCGGAACGGCGGCTTGGGTCCGCCGACCCGCGCCAACAGCGCCCGCGCCGCGCGGACGACCAGGTTGTCCTCGCTGGGCGCCAGCCCGTGGCCGAACGGTCCGGTGATCCCGAACTCGAAGTTCTCGGCGGGCTGCACGGCGACCCGGTCGCCGACGTCGGCGAAGACCATCAGGCTGGCGACCGGATGGTAGCCGTCGGCGTCCGGACCGCCGACATGCAGGAACAGGTTCACCTTGGCCGGGGCGAAGGCCGAGAGGGACATGGGCTTTTCTCAATCCGTCTTCCCGGCCGTCGTCCGACCGGATTCCGGACAGCCGCTACGCTGCTTCCCGGAGGATCGAAAGGGCAATCGCTAGTTCGCCGCCACGGCAGGCGGCTTCATCGGCGGCAGGCCGCTCTTGAGCTTGGCCTCGACATCCTTGCGGATCGCCTCGGTCGGCTCCAGGCCGAGCGCCCGGTTCCACTGGAACTCCGCCTCGATCTTGCGCCCGACGCGCCAGTAGGCGTCGCCCAGGTGATTGTTGATCTCCGGGTCCGCCGGCTCCAGCAGCACCGCTTCCTCCAGCTTCTCCACCGCGTTGCGATAGTCGCCGAGGCGATAGTAGGCCCAGCCCAGGGAGTCGATCATCGCGCCGGACTTCGGATTGGCGGCCACCGCCCGGCGGACCATGTCCATGGCCTCGCCCAGCCGCTCGCCACGGTCGATCCAACTGTAGCCCAGGTAGTTCAGCAGCTCCGGCTCGTCGGGCTGCTGCTTCAAGGCCTGCTCCAGGTCGCGTTCCGCCTCCGGCCAGCGGTCCGACCGCTCCAAGGCCACGCCGCGCATGTAGAGCAATCGCCAGTCCGGCGCCTCGCCCGCCCGGGCGATCACCGCGTCCATGATCTTGGCGGACTCGGCGTAGCGGTCGTTCGCCCGCAGCAGATCGGCGTAGTTGATCGACGCCTCGTCGCTGGTCGGCGCCGCCTCGTAGCCCTCTCGCGCCATGCGAAGGGCGGTCTCGCTGTCCTTCGCGGCCTGGTAGGTCCAGGCCAGCTTGCTGCGAGCGGTCGCGTACTGGCTGGATTTCGGACCGATGCTCTCGTAGGCCGCCCGGGCCGCATCGGTGTTCTTCATCGCCACATGGACATCGCCGAGCATCACCCGGGCGTCGTCGCGCTTGGGATCGAGGTAGAGCGCCATCTGCAGGTAGGCCAGGGCCATCTCGTGAGCCCGTTCGCCGACCAGAGAGGCGGCCGGGGCGACCAGCGCCCGGGCCGCGCCCTGGCGCACCGTCGGCAAGGCCGGCGCGCCCTTGCGGGCCTTGGCGCGCGCCGCCGCGGCCTGCAGTCCCTCGTCCCGCGGATACTTGGCCAGCGCGGTGGCGTAGAGCTCCGCCGCCTCCTTCCAGCGGCCGCGCCGCTCCAGGAACCCGCCATAGTCGGGAATGAACAGAACGCCGGCGTCGCCCATGCCGACCAGGGCCTTGTAGTCGGTCTCGGCCTCGTCGAAGCGCTTGGCCCGTTCGAACAGCAGCGCCTGGCCGAGCTGGCCGAAGACGTCGACCAGGCGGTCGCCGCCGACCTCCGGGCGGACCACCGCCCCCTCCTTGTCGCCCGCCGCGGCCGCGGCCCAGGGGCCGAGCAGCGCCGCCGCCGCCCGGTGCGGCGCGCCGACCTCGCCGGTCGCCAGCAGAGCCTGGGCGTCCTTGCCGCGGCCTTCGCCGATGGCCAGGGCCACCTTGGTCAGGGCGCCAAGTCGTTTCAGAACCAGCTGGCTGTCTTCGCCCGCGGGCGCCAGCCTGCCGGCGGCTGGGATGTCGCCCGCCAGGATCGCCGCGACGAAGGCCCGGTCGCCGAAGTCGCCGTCGCCGTCGATGCTGGCGGCCCGAGCCCGGTCGAAGAAGGCGCTGGCCTCGGCGCTGCGGCCGTCGTTCATCGCCGCCTTGCCGGCCAGGAACAGACCGTAGGGCGAGGTTTGGGCGCCCGGATCGAAGGGCACGTCCTGGCTGCCGCGGAGGGCCGGGTCGGCTCCCATGGGCTCGGTCGTCGCGCAGGCGGCGGCGAAGAGAAGCGGAGCGACGACTGGCAGCAGGACACGCAATTTCATGCGCCCCACCTTGCCGGAAACTTGGGCCGCGGCAAGGCGGTTCGTACCAAGATCGGCAATCCTCCCCGCTCGTGGAGAGGGGCGTCATGCGGAGCATGGTGGAGGAGACGGCGCAGATGACAAAAGAGGCTCCGCCGGCTTCCGCCTACGCAGCCCCTCCATCGCTCTCCGAGCGGTCCCCCTCCCCGGCAAGCCGGGGAGGAAAGATCGTCACATGTTCGGGTAGTTCGGACCGCCACCGCCTTCCGGGGTGGTCCAGACGATGTTCTGCGACGGATCCTTGATGTCGCAGGTTTTGCAGTGGACGCAGTTCTGGGCGTTGATCTGGAACTTCGGATTGTTCCCCTGTTCGTCGTACAGCACCTCGTACACGCCCGCCGGGCAGTAGAGGCGCGCCGGCTCGCCGTAGCGCGGCAGGTTGACGTTGATCGGCACCGAAGGGTCCTTCAGCGTCAGGTGCGCCGGCTGGTCCTCCTCGTGGTTGGTCGCCGACAGGAACACCGAGCCCAGCTTGTCGAAGCTGATCACGCCGTCCGGCTTGGGATAGACGATCGGCTTGTAGTCCGCCGCCAGACCCGTCGACTCCGCATCGGTCTTGTCGTGCTTGATCGTGCCGAAGACCGAGAAACCGCCCAGCAGGTGGTTGGTCCACATGTCGAACATGCCGGCCACGCCGCCCCAGAAGGTGCCGAGCTTGCCGAGCAGCGGCTTGGCGTTGCGGACGACCTTCAGCTCCTTGGCCACCCAGCTGTTGTCGTAGGCGGTCTGATAGGCCTTCAGCTCGTCGCCCTCGCGGCCGTCGCCCAGCGCGGCGTAGGCGGCCTCGGCGGCCATCATGCCGGACTTCATGGCGTTGTGGCTGCCCTTGATCCGCGGCACGTTGACCAGGCCGGCGGAGCAGCCGAGCAGCACGCCGCCCGGGAAGTAGAGCTTGGGAACCGACTGATACCCGCCTTCGGTGATGGCCCGGGCGCCGTAGGCGATGCGCTTGCCGCCCTGCAGATACGGCTTCACCGACGGATGCTGCTTGAAGCGCTGGAACTCGTCGAACGGCGACAGGAAGGGGTTCTTGTAGTTCAGGTGCACCACGTAGCCGATGGACACGTAGTTGTCCCCGAAGTGGTACATGAAGCTGCCGCCGCCGGTCTTGTCGTCCAGGGGCCAGCCCGTGGTGTGCTGCGCGAGCCCGGGACGGAAGTTCTCGTCCGGAACCTGCCACAGCTCCTTGATGCCGATACCGTACTTCTGCGGGCTCTTGCCTGCGCGCAGGTCGTACTTGGCCTCGATCACCTTGGCCAGCGAGCCGCGCACGCCCTCGGCGATGAAGACGTACTTGCCGTGCAGCTCCATGCCCGGCTGGTAGTCGGGCTTGTGGTGGCCGTCCTTGGCGACGCCGACGACGCCGACGACGACGCCCTTCACCGAACCGTCCTCACGGTAGACCAGATCGGAGGCCGCGAAGCCCGGGTAGATCTCGACGCCCACGGCCTCGGCCTGGCCGGCCAGCCACCGGCAGACGTTGCCCAGCGAGGCGATGTAGCAGCCGTGGTTGTGCATGAACGGCGGCATGGCGAACATCGGCAAGTCCAGTTCGCCCGCCTCGCCCAGGATCAGGAACTTGTCCTTCTCGACCGGAGTCTCCAGCGGCGCGCCCAGTTCCTTCCAGTTCGGGAACAGTTCGTTCAGGGCCTTGGGATCGATGACCGCGCCAGACAGGATGTGGGCGCCGACCTCGGAGCCCTTCTCGACCAGGGCCACCGAGATTTCGCGGCCGTGCTCCGCCTCGAGTTGCTTGAGCCGGATCGCCGCGGCCAGGCCCGCGGGGCCCCCGCCGACGATGACGACGTCGTATTCCATAGCTTCGCGTTCGACGGCGTCTTCGGACATGGCCGCAATCCCCTTTGTTCCTCAGGGGACTTATTCTGAGGCGACGCAAGGGCGGTCAAGCGGGAACCGTTAGTTGAGAACCGCTCACAACTGCTGGAAATAGACCGGCTTCAGCTCTCCGGTCTCCGACTGCACCAGGACTTCGGCCGGATGGCCTGCGCCGGCGGCCTCCCGCGCCAGGGATTGCGCGGCGCTCAAGGCGGTCTCCGGCGTGTCGAAGAAGCCCATCGCCTTGCGGGCGCAGACCACCTTCCAGATCTCCCCGACACGCACCACCGCATAACTGAAACTCATTCAGGCCTCCGTTGTCATACGCGACGGCTCAGCCGCCCCAACGGGCAGCCCGAACACAGTCCGGCCAGGTCGCGCAGATACTCGGCGATCAGGAGCGTGTGAGCGCCGGTCGGGACGAAGGACCGCCCCTCCGCGATGACCGTCAGCCGCGGGCAGTCGCCGGCGATGCAGCGCCGTCGACACACGCTTTCGAACCAGGGCGCGGACGCCCGATAAGACGCTCCCACCGTCAAGGTGAACCTCGCTGGCCCACCCCCGCCTCGCATCCAGTATCGGCGGCCATGACCAACCGATCGTGAACATTCGTGGTTTATGTCTGCAACCGCGAGAACAGGGCGACGCTCTATCGACGGCCGCCCGAGACCGCTAAGGTGCCGGGGTGACTCCCGTCGATCCGTCCTCAGCCGCCGCCGCACGCCGCGCCGTCGAAAGCGCCCTCGCCTTCTGGGCGGACGCCGGCGTCGACGTCGCCTACGCCGACGCGCCGATCGATCGACTGGCGGAGGGGATGGAACGGCTGAAGGCCAAGCCTGCTCCCCAGGCGCCCAAGCCGCTGAAGGGCGCCCCGACGCCGGTGCAGTCGCCCGACATCGGCGCCGCTCTGGCCCAGGCCCGCGCCGCCGCGGCCGCCGCCCCCGACCTGGACGCCCTCAAGGCCGCGATCGAGGCCTTCGACGGCTGCGGCCTGAAGTTCGAAGGCGCCCGCCAGGCGGTGTTCGCGCGCGGGACGCCCGACGCGCCCCTGATGATCATCGGCGAAGGCCCGGGCCAGGAGGAGGACGCCCGCGGCGAGCCCTTCGTCGGCCGCGCCGGCCAGCTGCTCGACCGGATGATCGCCGCCGCGGGCCTCGAAGGCCGGATGTTCATCACCAACACCGTCTTCTGGCGGCCGCCGGGCAACCGCACGCCCTCGCCGGCCGAGCAGGCGGTCTGCGCGCCGTTCCTGGAGCGGGCGATCCAGCTGGTGAACCCGAAGATGCTGCTGCTGGCCGGGGGAGCCTCGGCCAAGTCGGTGCTCAAGCGCGAGGAAGGCATCCTGTCGATGCGCGGCCGCTGGTTCGAATGGCATGGCGAGGCGAGCGGCCTGACCCTGCCCGCCCTGCCGACCCTGCATCCCGCCTTCCTGCTCCGCCAGCCGGCGGCGAAGAAGAAGGCCTGGCAGGACCTGCTGATGCTGACCGAGCGGCTGGACCGTCCGGAACGGCCGGACTAACCTCCTTCTCGGGGGGACCTCATCCACATGAAGCGTGAAATCTGCACCGTCGCCGGTCTGGCGATGCTCGTCGCGGCTGCGCCCGTCGCCGCTCAGCCGGCCGCACGGGAGACCTTCCCGCTCGTGGGGGTGTTCGGCTATCCGGCCTACGCCGAGCGCGGCGCCGCGACGCCGATGCGGCGCGCCCGACCGACCGGCTCCGTCGTCGACTGGCTGCCGGACAGCGATCCGGCCGTTACGCGCGCGAAAACGACGAACGAAACCGGCTACGTGAGCCTGGACCTGGCGGTCGACGGAAACGGACGGGTCATCGGCTGCAAGCTGAACCCGCCCGACATGGCCCCCGCGCTGAGCGCCGGCCTCTGCGACCGGATCTCCGCGAAGGCGCGGATGACGCCGGCGATCGACGAGGCGGGGGCCTCCACGCCGGACCGATACACCTTCAACATCGCCTTCAATCGCTCCTACGAGGGGCGGTCGCCGGTGGTCGTCCTGATGCCCCCGGCCCCCGCGCCGCCGCCTCCGGGGGCGCAATGGCCGCCGAACGCCGACTCCATGACGGTCACGGTCGACAAGCTCGACCGGCTGGACGGGGGACCGGACTCGCCCCTGGCGTTCGCCGCGCCCTGGGCCGGGGTCATCTACTCGCCCGAGGCCGCCGGCGAACGCTGCAAGATCGTGCTGTCGTCGGGCGACGCCGGCTTCGACAAGCGCGCCTGCGCCGCCGCCGCCAAGGGCCGCTACGCCGTCTCGGCCGATGCGGAGTCCTATCGCCGACGGATCCAGCTCCACTTCGTCCTGGCCGACGGCAAGCCGCGGGCGCTCGCCCCGGTGCAGAAATGGACCTCCCGCGCCGCGGCTTCCGAGCCGGTTCGTGCGGCCGTCGCCGCCGCCCTGCCGCCTTTGCCCGGGGACGCCTCCGGTCGCCTGACGCTCGATGTACGGGTCGACGCCGCCGGCGCGCCGACCGGCTGCAGGATCGAGACCTCGTCGGGTTCGGACGCCGCCGACGTCGCCGCCTGCGCCGCGGCGCGCAAGGCCGGCCCCTACGTTCCCGCCAAGGACATCTTCGGACGTCCCCTGGCCTCGGCGCTCTACGACTGGAACCCGACGAGGCCGACCTCGCCCTAGAAGGTCTTTCCGGTCGCACGGGCGGACGAACTCCCCTAGAAGGCGGGCCTCCCCCTGCGCCTACGCGCCGGACCGTATCGCCCCGGGGCGATACGGCCGCCGCGCATCTTCGGCGCCGATCCGAAAGACCGCCGTGGCCGACCTCGCCCCGCACGTCATCGCCCTGCTCTGCCTCGCCGCCCTGGTCGCGGGTTTCGTGGACGCCATCGCCGGAGGCGGCGGCCTGATCACCGTCCCGGCCCTGATCGCCGCCGGGATTCCCCCGGTCTCGGCCATCGCCACCAACAAGATCCAGAGCAGCGTCGGCACGGCCTCGGCGACCTGGGCGTTCTGGCGGGCAGGCATGATCGACTTCCGCCGGCTGCGCTGGCCGCTGGCCGCGACGCTGATCGGCGCAGGTCTGGGCGCCGCCGCCGTGACCCTGGTCGACACGAAGTGGCTATTGATCCTGCTGCCGGTGATGCTGGTGGCGATCGCGCTCTATTTCCTGCTCGGGCCGAAGGCGACCGACCAGGACTCCCACGCTCGCATCGGCCCCTTCGCCTACGGCTTCGTGGCCGGCGGGATCGGCTTCTACGACGGCTTCTTCGGCCCCGGCGCCGGCTCGTTCTACGCCCTCAGCCTGGTGATGCTGCTCGGCATGGGCCTGACCCGCGCCACCGCCCACACCAAGGCCCTGAACCTGACCAGCAACCTGGTCTCGGTGGCCGTGCTGGCCGCCGGCGGCCATGTGCTGTGGCTGCTCGGGGCCTGTATGGCGGTCGGGCAGTTCGTCGGCGGCCGCCTGGGCGCCCGCGCGGCGCTGCGCTTCGGGCCGCGGCTGATCCGGCCGCTGCTGGTGGTGATCTCGCTGGGCATGGTGGCCAAGCTGCTCAGCGACCCGGCCAATCCGCTGCGGATGATGATCGCCGGCTGGCTCGCCTAGACGCCGCGCCTCATGTGCAGGATCGGATACGGCCGTCCGGCGTCGTCCAGCGGCGAGCGCCCCACCATCCGGAAGCCCTGCCGCTCGTAGAAGCCCACCGCCTGCGGGTTCTGCTCGTTGACGTCGACGGTCTCGATCCCGGGCGCCGAGGCCATCAGGGCCTTGCCCACGCCCGCGCCGCGATGGTCGGGATGCACGAACAGGGCGTCCAAGTGCGTCCCCGACAGCCCCATGAAAGCCACCGCCCGGTCTGTCCCGTCCACCGCCACGACGAAGCTCGCCGCCGGCAGATACTGCTCGGCCACGATCGCCTCGATGGCCGTGAAGTCATCGGCGCTGAGGAAGTCGTGGGTGGCCCGCACCGCCTCGCGCCAGGCCTCGAGCATGGCGGGAACGTCGGCGGGCGTCGAGGCGCGGATCACGATCATCCCGGCCAGCTAGGGTCGCCGGCGAGCCGGATCAAGTCTCGATCCACCGAACCCGCTCAACGCCAGAGATGTTCGGCGTGGCTTGGGCTGCAGAGCGCCCAGGCCAAGGTCGCGCCTGAAACGTTTTCACCCGCCGCAAGCGCCTTCGCGATCGCATCTGCGGCGGCGTCCCGACGGGCGATCGCCTCCACCAAGTCAGGGGACAATCCCTTCCCCTTGAGACTGTCCCGGGCAACCTTCAGCGCCAGACGAAATTCCGGCTGCGAGCTCAGTCGTAGCTCCAGAAACCCGCCGTCGCTCAGGGGAACGGACACTCGATCCATAAAACGGATTCCTGCCGGCTCGAAGAAAGCGCGCGAGAAAGCCAGCGGCAGGAAGGCCGTCAGGCGATAGGCGACTTCGACGGGTGCGCCAGCGGCCTGCAGTAGAGCCGCAAGATCGTCGTCTCCGGCGACATGATCGCTTGCCGCTAGAACCTCAGCGGCTTTCCGTACGAGGGCTTCGTCAGCCCTGACGTTGGACCGACGCCTCCCTATCATGGCCTTACGCCGCCTCCTCGCGCACGAAGCCTTTCCAGGTGGCCATGTAATTCACGAAGGCCTCGCCCAGGCCCTCGTTGCGCAGATGGTCGCGGGTGACCGGCAGGCTGGCCGGCGCGAACCCGGCGTCCGCCTCGGCCAGCTTCGGCCAGTCGTGATGCAGGATCGCCGCCCGGCCGAGCAGGACATAGTCGCAGCCGCGGGCCAGCAGATCGGTCGCCTGGGCCGGGGTCATGATCTTGCCCGCCACGCCGAGGCGCGCCCTGCCGCGCGGCAGGTCGGTGAACCAGCCGGTCAGGTCGCGCTCCCGGAAGGCCTCGTCGTTGGGCGTCTTGAAGGCGTCCCACAGCGACATGTCGAGGTAGTCGACCAGGTCGGCGCTCATCACCTGCCCGGCAAGGGCGCGGATCTCGGCCAGCTCCATGCCGAACCGTTCCGGCGACAAGCGCAGGCCGATCTGGAAGCCCTCGCCGCAGCGCGCCCGGACGCCCTTCAGGATGTCGATGACGATGCGAGCCCGGTTCTCCGGACTGCCGCCCCAGCGGTCGGTGCGCCGGTTGATGGTCGGGCTGAGAAACTGGCACAGGATGTAGCCGTGCGCGCCGTGGACCTCGATGCCGTGGAAACCCGCGCGCTTCGCTCGCTCGGCGGCGGCGATGAAGTCCTCGGTGAGCTGTTCGACCTCTTCCCCGGTCAGCGCGCGCGCGCCGGTCTCGGCGTCGTCGGAGGGACAGACCGGCGCCTGGCCGATGAGGTCGGCGGGCGAGCGCATGCCGGCGTGATGCAGCTGGACGCTGGACAGGCCGCCGGTCGCATTGATCGCCGCGGCCAGCCGGGTCAGGCCCGGCAAGTGGTCGTCGGACCAGATCCCGAGCTGGCCCGGGAAGCCCTGCCCCTGGCGCTGGACATGGGCGGCGCAGGTCATGGTCAGGCCGAAGCCGCCCTCGGCCCGCTTGGTCAGCCAGCGGAACTCGTCGTCGCTGAGCGTTCCGTCGGCATGGCTCTGCAGGTTGGTCAGCGGCGCCAGCATCAGCCGGTTCCGCATCGCCGGGCCGTGGGCGAAGGACAGCGGTTCGAACAGGTCGCGGGTCGAGGTCATGCGGCGATCTCCCATATCGCCGTCCGTCCTAGCGAGGGTGACGGAGCGGCGCCTAGAGACATGATCTCGAATTCCTACGCATAGCCGAGCAGCTGGCGCAGGCCCGGCGCGGCGTAGTCGACCAGTCGTCGCTGCATCGCCGGCAGGGTTTCGGGGATCTCGACGGAGACCTTCAGGTTCTCGCGGGCGGTGCTGCTGTGCTTGCGGTCCGAACCGATCCCGACCCGTTCGCGCCAGTCGTCCGGCAGGTCGACGCCGCAGTCCGCCAGCAGGTCGCGGAAGAACCGCTCGGCCTGGGGCGCGTCCAGCCGGCGCAGGTTCTCGACGATGTCCTCATAGCGGACGATGACCGCCCGCGAGCCCATCCAGGCCGCGGCGTTGAAATCGTAGATGTCGCGCAGGCTCGGAGCGCGGTCGTGCACCCCGAAGATGGCCATGTTCATCACGTCCTCGGCGTGGGCCGCGCCGTTCTTGATATGGTTCATCGGCCCCTGGAATTCGTCCGACAGAAAGAAGCGCGCCCGCGCCAGGACCCAGTCGTAAGGATCGCGAACCAGGACGATGTGCCTCGCGTCGCGCAGCGGCAACGCCGAGTCGTCGGTGAACAGCAGGTGCCCCCAGCTCAGATAGCGCTTGGCCGGCGAGAAGGCCTGCAGGTTGGCGCGCAGGTTGGGGTACTGGATGAAGGCGTTGTGCCACTGCTGATCGTTCGGAACGAACATCCGGACGATGTTGCGCAGCAGGTGGGTGCCGCTCTTGGGCACGCTGTTGAGAAAGACGGTCGAGGTCAGCGGGCGCTGCTCGAACCGGTCCACCTCGACGTGAAGCGTGTCCTTCTGGCCAATAATGACCGCCACGGCGGACTCCATGATCTGTCGGGCGGCGCCGAACGCCGCCTCCCCTGGCAACATGCCAAAGGGTCTCGGTTCAAAACAAAGAAAAACGGCGGCGGAGTGATCCCCGCCGCCGCATTCCGGTTTCCGTCGGAAGGTCTAGAAGCGCTTCTGGACCGAGACGAAGGCCCGGCGACCGAAGTAGTCGTACTGCGACCCCAGCACCGAGGTGCCGATGTGGTTGAACTGGCCGAGGGACAGCGTGGTCACGGCCGGCGGCGCCTCGTCGAAGACGTTGGCCATGCCGCCCGTGACGGTCCAGCTGTCGAACTTCTTGCGCAGCGAGACCGAGTGGTAGGCGGTGAACTCGTTGTGCACCTTCCACGCGCCGTCGCCGTCGCCGATGTCCTCGGCTTCCGAGGCCTTGCCGATCATGTCCACGCCCCAGAACGCGGTCCAGTCGCCGCGCTCGAACCGCAGGGACATGTTGCCCACGAAGTCCGGGTCGCCGATGTCGCCGTTGAAGTCCTCGGTGTTGCCCGGATAGACGGCGGTCTTGTCCTCGAGCTGCCAGCTGAACTGGGAGTCGAAGATGAAGCGGCCGAAGTCGACCTCGTGCTCGTACCGGATCGTCAGGTCGATGCCGCGATTCACCTGGTTGGCGACGTTGATGAAGCTGTCGCGAACTTCGGTGATCAGGTGGTTGGCGTCCCGGTCGAACTGGCCGCACAGCGGATCGGTCGGGAAGGTCTCCGAGTTGTAGCAGAGGAAGACGATGTTGTTCGCTCCCAGCTGCCGAACCTCGTTCTTGACCTCGATCTCGTAGTAGTCGAGCGCCACGCTCAGGTCGATGAAGCTCGGGGTCCAGATGACGCCGATACTGGTCGCCTCGGAGGTCTCGGCTTCCAGGACGCCCTTGCCGCCGCCGGTCACGGTCGTGACGCCGGAGCCGGCGCCCGTGTGATTGCCCGGAATGCCCGCCGCCGAACAGTTGGCGGCGATGCGCGGCGCGATATCGGGGTTCGTGGCCCACTGGATGCAGGGATCGATCGACCGCTGCTCCTCAAAGCCGGTCTGGTCGGCCAGGTACAGCTCGAACAGCGCCGGAGCGCGGAACGAGGTGCCTCGGGTCGCCCGGACCCGCCAGGACGGAGTGACCTGCCAGTTCAAACCCACCTTGTAGGTGGTGTTGTCGCCGTAGCTGTCGACATCCGTCCAGCGGCCCGACAGGGACAGCGACAAGTCCTCGATGCCCGGCAGGCCCTTGACGAGCGGCACCTGCAGTTCGCCGAAGACTTCCTTGGTGGTGTCGTCGCCCTTGGTGATGCCGGCGCCGCTCAGGCCCCAGCTGTTGTCGGCCAGGGTCACCGCGCCAGGCGTGTCGTTGATCTCGTCCGTGCGATAGTGGAAGCCGAACGCCGCCCCGATCGGGCCGGCGGGAAGCGTCCACAGGTCACCGGCGACGGACCCTTCCAGGACCTTCTGGGTGTAGGTCGTCTTGCCGGTCTCGCGATCGAACAGGAAGGCCTTCTGGGCGTCGGTCAGCTTGCCGGCCATGAAGTCGCCGGTGAGCCAATTGACGTCGATGCACTGCCGCTTGCTGATCGGCGTCAAGGTGCCGACGCAGCTCGCGTTTCCGTTGACCGGCGTCCGATAGGCCGCCGACGACATGGCGTCGTCGAGAATGACGTCCGAGGTGTACTTGCCCTTGGAGCGACTGAGCTGGGTGAAGATGTCCCAATCCCAGCCCGAGGCGAAGCCGCCGAACGAGCCGCGCAGTCCGCCGACGAGACGGGCGTAGTCCACCTGCTGCTCGGCGTCGAAGTGGTCGGTGATGGCCGTCGGGCTCATCAGGAAGGCGCCGGTGAACCCGGCGCTGAGCGGATCGCCGGCGCCCGCCACCATCGTCCCCAGGTCCGGATCGAAGTAGTGGTCCGAGGTGTTCAGGAAGGTCCAGAACTGGCGGAAGCCGTTCGTCTTCGAGGTCCGCCGGTTCAGCAACAGCTCGCCATAGGCCTCGATATCCGGCGTCAGGTCATAACCGCCCTGGACGAAGACCGTCGCCCGCTCGATCTCGGGGATCAGCGACGAGTCCTGGATGAACGGGTGGTTGGCGTTGGTCACGCCGCGCGCCGCGGACGTCGGCGCGCCGTAGTCGACGAAGTACCAGGGCGACGGCGCGATCAACGCCCCGTCGGGATTCGGGCCGGGGCCCGTCGGGTAGCCCGGCGGCGTCCGCGGAATGTAGTTACCCAGGTTGCCGTCGTAGTCGTACTGGAGCTTGGCGCTGCCGAGCGACGGCGCGCCCGAGAAGTCGTACAGCCACAGGTGACCCCACAGGGTGTCGCGGCACGAAGCCCGGCCGGTGCGCGGATCGATGACGTCGTTACGGGCGCCGGTCGCCGGGTCACGGACATACTGCCGGGTGCAGTTGGTGTAGTCGCGGTCGCCGACCTTCTGCTCCTTCTGGATGTAGTAGTCGCCCGAGACGCTGATGTAACCGCGGTCGAAGGTCTTTCCCCACGAACCGTTGATCCGATAGGCGTCGCCTCCGGTCTCGAACGGCTTGCTCGCGAAGGCCTCGATCTCGGCGGAGTCGCGGTTGGTGCGGGTGATGATGTTGACGACGCCGGCGACGGCGTCCGAGCCGTAGATCGAGGACGCGCCGTCCTTCAGGATCTCGATGCGGTCGATCGACGACTGCGGGATGACGTTCAGGTCGAACGCCGAGACGCCGCCGCGGGTGCCGGCGGGGCCGGCGCGACGGCCGTTCAGCAGCACCAGGGTGCGGTTGGCGCCGAGACCACGCAGCGAAATGGTGGCCGCGCCCGGACCGCCGTCGGTCACGAAGGACGACGACATCATGGCGTTGATCTGCGGCGAGCCCGCCGCGACCGTCGATGTCTGCAGCATGTCGGCGGCGTCGAGAACGCCCTGCAGCGCCGCGTTGTCCGAGGTGACGACCTGGATCGGCGACGGGCTGGTGAACTCGTTGCGCTTGATGCGCGAACCGGTGACGACGAGGGCCTCGACCTCCTTGCTTTCCTTGTCTTCGTCAGAAGACTGGGTCTGCTGCGAGGGCTGCTGCTGAGTTTCTTGCGCGAAACCGACGGACGGCGTGACGGCGATCGACGTGGCGGCAAGACCCGCGATCACGCTCGTTCCCATCAGGAACTTACGATTCAACATTTCTGAGATTTCCCCAATTTTACCCGCGCGAATCCCCCGAATCCCCTCCCTTCAGGGATGCTTCGCGCTTGAGGCGAGTCTAACAGTTTCGTGACGGCCGACAACTGCTCGCGCTGCAATCTGGACGCGAAAACGGCCGTTTCCTCTCCTCGCCGCGCCGGCTGTCTCACCAAGGCCACAGTCGCGCGTGCCGTCGGCGCGCCTCGAGAAATCTTCCCTAATCCGCCGACGCGCATTAGTGTCCGGCTCCTCATCGGAGAAGGGAACGCGCGGCCGGTATCGGGCGGGTCGCGCGGGCAGGACAGCATGGCGGCAAGTCCGCGAACGCTGCTCATGGCCCTGGCCGTGGCGGCGTCGGCGACAATCGGGGGGCATGAAGCGCGGGCGGCGTCCGCCGACGTGCTGTCGCCCATGGATGCGAAGGCCTATCGCGAAGCCTTCGCCGCGGCGGCGCGCGGCGACTTCGACGCCGCTGATCGCAGCATCGCGCGCGTCAAGGACAAGTCCCTCGCCGGCCATCTGGCGCTCCAGAAGCTCATGCATCCGACGGCCCACAAGGCCGAATATGAAGAGCTGACCGACTGGCTGAAGGCCTATGGCGACCATCCGGGCGCCGACCGGGTCTACGCGCTCGCGCTGAAGCGCAAGCCCGCCGGAGCCGCCGAACCGCGCGCGCCGGCCTTCGTCGAAGCCAGCCGCGGCTGGGCCCGGGTCGAGAGCGCCGCCAGCCGCGCGGCGGGACCGGCCACCGCCGACCGCGATCGCCAGGCGCGCGAAGCCTACTACTCCGGCGAGATCGAACGGGCCCTGGCGCTGGCCCCCGCGGCGGGCAACGCCTGGATCGCGGGCCTCTCCGCCTGGCGGCTGGGCCGCTTCGAGGACGCCCGAGGCTTCTTCCGCGCCGTGGCCGTCGACGAGGACGAGGACGACTGGCTGCGCGCCGGCGGGGCCTTCTGGGCGGCGCGCGCGTCGCGGCAGCTGGGAGACGCTCCGCAGGCGACGGCCTTCCTTCGCATGGCCGCCCGCACGCCGCACAGCTTCTACGGCATGATCGCCCAGCGCAGCCTGGAGCTCGGCGAGAAGGAGCTGGCCTCGGCCGAGGCCTTCGCCCGCCCCGCGTCGGCCAACGAAGGCCTGCTGATCCGGGTCGCCACCGCCCCGACGACGGCGCCGGCCGGGCCCGCGGCGTTTGACGCGCTTCTGCAGAAGAATCCCCGCGCCCGTCGCGCGGCGGCGCTGATGCAGGTCGGCCGACAGGCGGACGCCGGGCTGGAGCTTCGCGCCGGCCTCAGCAGCTGCAAGACGGCCGCCGAGCGCCGCCCCTGGGAGGCGCTGATCCTGGCGCTGAACGCCCCGATCACCAGCGCCGCCGACTCCAGCGCGCCGCCGCCGCTCGTCCAGGTCGCCCGCCGCAAGCCTTCCCGCCCCAGCGCGCCGGTCAGCTATCCGACGCCGGACCTCTGGCCGGAGGGCGGCTGGACCCTGGACAAGGCGCTGGTCTACGCCCTGATCTGGAAGGAGAGCGGCTTCAATCCCTTCGCCGTCTCGGGCGCCGGAGCGATGGGGCTGATGCAGGTGCGGCCGGTCGCCGCCGCCCGCGCCGCCGGCGACGACAAGCTGATCAGCAACCCGATGCCTTTGCTGGACGCCCCGACCAACCTGCGCGTCGGCCAGGACTACTTCACCTGGCTGATGGAACGCGGCCTGGGCGGCGGACCGGAAGGCTACGACCTGCTCCGCGCCGTGGCGGCCTACAACGCGGGCGCCGGCACGGTGCTGAACACCCTCAAGAAGGTCGGCCCCGAGGCCGACACCCTGCTGGTGATCGAGAGCCTGCCCGCGCTGGAGACCCGCGACTATGTCGAGAAGGTCGCCGCCGCCTACTGGAGCTATCGTCGCAAGTTCGGCTCCGACACCCCGACCCTCGACGCCGTCGCTCGCGGCGAACGGCTGGTCGACAGCCGCCTGGACCACTAGACCGCCCTTTCTATCCGGCGGTCCCGGCGAAGGGGTTTCCTTCCGGGCGTCTCGCCCCTACCCTTTCACGATGAGCGCCAAGTCCTCAGACCGCTAGGCCGCAACAAGACCTCGCTTCTTGTTGCGGCGTTCGAGCCTCCTTCAGTCCTGAAACCCGGGGGCGAACCGCCGCGAAATCCTCTTCGCGCGGAGACTTCTCGTGCCTGCTCAAAATCCGGGGCCGTCCTGGCCCCATGCGCTGCCGGCGGCCCTGCTGCTGATGGCGCCCTTCGACGTCCTGGCCTCCTTGGCCATGGACATCTACCTGCCCGTCGTTCCCTCGATGCCCGAAGCCCTGCGGACGACGCCCGCCGTCGTCCAGCTGACCCTCAGCCTCTACATGGTCGCCCTCGGCCTGGGGCAGCTGGCGTTCGGCCCCCTCTCCGACCGCATAGGCCGCCGGCCCGTGCTCCTCGGCGGCGGGCTGCTGTTCGCCCTCGCCTCGTTCGGCCTGGCTCTGGCGCAGGACGCCGGCCCGTTCGTGGCGCTGCGCCTGCTCCAGGCCGCCGGCGCCTCAGCCGCGCTGGTCGCGACCTTCGCCACGGTTCGCGACGTCTATGCCCAGCGCCCCGAGGGGACGACGATCTACGCCGCGTTCGGGGCGATCCTGTCGTTCGTGCCGGCGCTGGGCCCCATGCTCGGCGCCGTGATCGCCGTCGGCCTCGGGTGGCGGGCGATCTTCGCCGCGTTGGGCGGCCTCGCCTTGATCGCGCTGGCGCAGGCCCTGCGAGGCTGGCGTGAGACCCGACCGCCGCGGGACGGCGCGGCCGGCCCATCGCCCGGGGCCATCCTGGCCAGCACGCCGTTCTGGACCTACACGCTCGGGTTCAGCACGGCGATGGGCGCCTTCTTCGTCTTCTTCTCGACCGCCCCGCGCGTCCTGATCGGTCAGGCAGGCTTCTCGCAGCTCGGCTTCAGCCTCGCCTTCGCCACGGCGGCCCTGGTGATGATCGCGACCGCGCGGCTGGCGCGACGGTTCGCCGAACGCCGGGGCGTCCCCGGGACGCTGAAGCTGGGTCTCGTCCTGATGCTCGCGGGCGCGGGACTGCTGGCGGCCGGACAACTCGCCCTGCCGGCCTCGTTCGCGGGCTTCATCGCACCGATGTGGATCGTCTGCGTCGGCCTGGTGCTGATCGTGTCGGTCAGCGCCAACGGCGCCCTGGCCGCGTTCGGCGCAAGCGCCGGCCTGGCCACGGCGCTCTACTTCGCGATCCAGAGCGTGATCGTCGGAACGGCCGGCACGCTGGCGGTCGTGACCCTGGACGGCGACACGGCCTGGCCCCTGGTCGGTTGGTGCCTGTTCCTGCCGTTGACGGTCCTGACCCTGTTGCGGCGGCTCAGGACCTAGACCGGCAGGGCGCGGGCGTTGAGGCGGCGGACAGGCCCCGGCCGCCCCCAACGCCCGCGCTCCACCAGCAGGCCGTGCTCCGGCCGCGGCCGCCCCATCTCCGCCAGCCCCTCGCGAAGGCGGGCCCACAGCCCCTCGCCTTCGAGGGTCGGACGGAAGGCGGCCGCCACGCCGGAGCGTCGATCGACATGCAGCGCCGCCTCGGCTTCCCAGCCCGGCTCCAGCCGTACGGTCGGCGGCAGCACCAGCAGCCACTCCCCCTTCGCGTTCGCCGCCGCCGCCTCGACGGTCGCGGCCAGGCGGGCGCCGGCGTCCTCGGCGATCGCCAGCGTGGCGTCGGCGGATCCGGCGTCGACGACGATCACCTCGCGCACAAGGCCGCTCACCGCGGCCGGCACCAGCGCCGCCAGACAGGCCGGCAGGACCCGAGCCGAATCGCAGGTCGGGATGATCACGCTGATCATCGGGCGTCCTTGGCGGCCTTCCCGCCGAGCGCCTCGCGGCGGGCGTTCACGGCCAGCGCGTGGACGTGATCGGGGTCGTCGATGTCGTGGAAGGCCGGGGCCAGGACTTGGCCGGCGCCGGGCCAGCTCGGCGGCACCATGGTGTAGAAGATCGCGGTCGCGCCGAAATGGACTGCGCCCCGTCCCCTGAATCCGGCCTTCAGGCGAATTTCCGGCATCGCCGTCAGGTCGACGGACCGGACGCGCGACCGCAGCAGTCCGCTCTCGATCACGGCCCGTTCGCTGGTCAGGGTGTAGCGCGTCTTCCGGCGGGCGGCGACGTCGACCAGAAACCGACCGGCCAGGGCGTACAGCCCGATCAGCAGGAACAGTCCGAAGACGACGAAGGCGGCCGGACGGAACGCCGCGACCTCGCCCGTCGAAGCGATCAGGCCCGACAGCAGCACGACCAGAAGCCAGAAGGCCGCGAAAGGGACGGCGACGACGTCCTGAGGCAGGAAACGCAGGCCTTGCGCGGGCCGCCCCTGCCACAGAACCGTCTCGCCGGGGGCGATACGGAAACTCATGGCCGCATCCATAGCGTGCGCCCGATCGATTGCCAGGAGAAATCCGCTGACCGAGAGCCGCATTTTGTTCTTGTTATGTTCTAGCCGAGGGCTAGGATGAAGGCATGTCCCCCAACCCGCCTCTCGTGAAAGGCCGCGGCGCGCGCAGCAACGCTACGGGCCGGTTCGAAAGCCGCATCCGCGAGGCCTTCGACGACGGCTGGACGCTGGAGGATCCCGAGCCCGCGCAGCTGACGACGGTCGTCCTGCCGGACAAGGCCAAGACCATCATCAACCGCAACAACAGCCCGGACATCGGCTTCGACCGATCCATCAACCCCTATCGGGGCTGCGAGCATGGCTGCATCTACTGCTTCGCCCGGCCCAACCACGCCTACCTCGGCCTGTCGCCGGGCCTCGACTTCGAAAGCCGCCTGTTCTTCAAACCCGAGGCCGCCAAGCTGCTGACGACGGAGCTGTCCAAGCCCGGTTACAAGCCCCGCTACATCCAGGTCGGCGCCGACACCGATCCCTACCAGCCGCTTGAACGACGGCTGCGGGTGACCCGCCAGGTGCTGGAGGTGCTGCAAGCCTTTCGCCACCCGTTCAGCATCATCACCAAGTCGAACCTGATCAGCCGCGACGCCGACATCCTGGGCGAGATGGGCCGGGCCGGCCTGGCGCGGGCGGCGATTTCGATCACCACGCTCGACCGCAAGGTCGCGCGCAGCATGGAACCCCGCGCCGCCACGCCCCAGCGCCGCCTGGACGCGGTCCGCGCGCTCAGCGAGGCGGGCTGCCCGGTGACGGTGATGTTCGCGCCCGTGGTGCCCGGCCTGACCGACCATGAGCTCGAAGCGGTGCTGGAGGCCGCCGCCGCCCATGGCGCGACCTCGGCCGGCTACGTCATGCTGCGCCTTCCGCTGGAGATCGCCGACCTGTTCCAGGAATGGCTGGCGACCGACCACCCCGACCGCGCCGATCGGGTGATGTCGCTGGTCCGCCAGATGCGGCGCGGCAAGGCCTACACATCCGACTGGGGCGTGCGCGGCCGCGGCGAAGGCCCGCTGGCCGAACTGGTCTCCGCCCGTTTCCGCGCGGCGCGGAAACGCTACGGCCTGGACGGCCCGAGGATGGAGACGGACCTGACCCAGTTCCGGGTCCCGCCCAAGGCCGGGGACCAGATGAGCTTGTTCTGAGGGATGTGCGGCGCGTCCTTCGAGACGCTCGCCTGAAGCTCGCTCCTCAGGATGACGAACTCAGTAGATCGCCTCTCACCTTCGTCATGGTGAGCAGCCGGGCCTCAGCCCGGCGTCTCGAACCACCCAACGCGCCTCCTACCGCGAGAAGACCGCCACCAGTTCGACGTGGGGCGACCACAGGAACTGATCCACCGGGCGCAGACGCTCCAGCGTGAAGCCTGCGTCGACAAGGACGCGGGCGTCCCGCGCGAAGGTGGCGGGATTGCAGGACACGGCCACCACCCGCGAAGCCTTCGACGCCGCGATCTCACGGGTCTGCTCAAGGGCGCCGGCGCGGGGCGGATCGAAGACCACGGCGTCGATCTTGCCCAGTTCCGCCGCCGTCACCGGCCGGCGGGACAGATCGCGGGTCTCGGCCTCGATCGGCTTGAGCCCCGGCGCGGTGGCGACGGCGGCGCGCAGAGCCGCGACCGCCGGCCCGGCCGCGTCGGCCGCCAGCACCGGCGCGACCTGGGCCAGCCGGAAGGTGAAGGTGCCGACGCCGCAGTACAGGTCGGCGACCCGCTTGGCGCCCTGCACCGCCTCGACCGTCATATCGGCCATCGCCGCCTCGGCCTGCGGCGTCGCCTGAAGGAAGGCGCCGGCCGGCAGGGCGACGAGGGCCGGACCGAGCCGGACCACCGGCTGGCGCAGCTGGTAGACGGTCTCGCCCGCCATCGTCACCCGCGCCATGTCCCCTGCCGAGGCCGCCTCGGCGGCGCGCATGCGGGCGTCGGCCGACAGGCCGCCGCTCTTGCGCTCGACGCCGGTGACGTCGACATCGAGCCCGGAGCCCGTCCAGGTCACATGGAGCGTCGGGGCCGACTTGGGATGTTCCAGGAACGGCTCGGCCAGCGTCCTCAGCGCCGGCAGCGCAGCGACCAGAAGCGGGTTCGAGATCGGGCATTCCTCGATATCGACCAGGGACCAACTGCGCCGCTCCTTGAAGCCCAGTCGGACCGGAACGCCCTTCCCGCCCTTGCGGGCGTGCAGCGCCAGTCGACGACGTGACCCCGGCGGCGAGGCGAAGGTCGGCAGGATCTCGGTCTCGAGCCGTTCCTTCCCCAGCACGAAGCGGATCTGCTCGCCCTTCCAGTCGAGATAGGGCGCGCTGGCCCAGTGCTGCAGCGCGCAGCCGCCGCAGCGGCCGAAGTGCCGGCAGGCGGGATCGACCCGGTCGACGCTGGGAGCCAGGACCTCGACCACCTCGGCCCGGTCACCCTCGCGCCGCGCGCGGACACGCTCGCCCGGAAGGGTCAGCGGGACATAGACCGGCCCGACGGCCAAGCCGTCGCCCTGGACGCCCACGCGTGTGACTTCGATGTCGACGATATCGGCCAACCGACTCTCCGGAGGGAACTTCCGCTCCCCCGTAACATTATGGCGCAGCAAACGGCGGGTTTTCCGCCGTCTGAATGAACATGAACGAAGATGAACGGGTCGCTCAACGAGCGTTCAGGAACGATCCGCCATCTTCGCACCATGAACGGCAGGCACAGACCTGCAACGGAAGTAGAAGGAGACGCGTCGTGCGCACCATCCTGACCCTTACCGCGGCCCTCGCCATCGCCGCGCCGGCCCTTGCGGTCCCGACCTTCGCCGAAGCGCAGTCCTCGCGCTCGTACGGCCGGGGCGACATCTGCAAGCAGGAAAAGAAGAGCGCCGGCAACAAGGGCACCATCACCGGCGGCCTGATCGGCGGCGCCCTGGGCGCGGTCGTCGCCGGCAAGGGCGCCAAGACCGAGGGCGCCCTGCTCGGCGGCACCGTCGGCGCGATCGCCGGCAACCAGATCGCCAAGAACAACGTCCGCTGCTCGGACTACCCCAACCGCATCAGCAGCCGCCGCGACAACTGCCGCTGGGTGCAGGAGTACTACGGCGGCAGCTGGCACAGCTTCGAAGTCTGCCGCAACCGCAACGGCGAGTGGCGGCCCAGCGGCCGGGGCTGACCCGACCGTCCTAAGCCTGAAGGCGGCCGGGGCTGACCCGGCCGCTCCCCCCAAAGAGCATCCTTGAGAATCCCCCTGGAGACCCTGCCATGACCTCCCGTTCCATCCTGACCCGCGGCGTCGTCGGCCTGGCCGGCGCGGCTTTGCTGGCCGGCGCCTTCGCGGTCCCCTCGATCGCCTCGGCGCAGTCCTATCGTCCCGCCTATCAGAACGGCGGCTACTACGACCCCTGCCGTCGCGACCAGGTGAACCGCGGCACCGGCGGCGCCCTGGTGGGCGGCGGCCTCGGCGCGCTGGCCGGCTCGAGCATCGCCGGCCGCGGCGCCAAGACCGAGGGCGCGGTCCTCGGCGGCATCCTCGGCGCCGTGATCGGCAGCAACGTCGGCAAGTCCGGCGCCGCCTGCGACAGCGCCTATGATCCGTCCTACCGCGGTTCGCGCACGGGCTACTACGACACCGCCCCGCGCGACGGCTACTACGGCTACCAGGAGCCCAGCTACCAGCAGGGCTACTACGACGATCGCTACAGCCGTGACGACTACTACGTCGCCCCGGTGACCCAGGCTCCGACCGCGGACAACTGCACGCTGGCCGAGAGCCCGATCTACCTCCCCGACGGCCGCACGCAGAAGCGCTTCGTGCGCGTCTGCCGCGACGCCCGGGGCAACTATCAGGTTGTCGACTAAGCAACCCGCTTCGCAAACAGACTTCCGGGCCGCCCGCTCCCTGCGGGCGGCCTTTTTCTTGTCAGGCTTTCCGCGCGCGAAGCAGGAACTCGCGGTTGCCGTCGCCGCCGGCCACCGGGCTGTCCGTCGTGGCCAGGACGGTCCAGCCGATCCCCTCCAGCCAGCCGGCGACGTCGGCTAGGACCCGGGCCCGCACCGCCTCGTCCTTGACGACGCCGCCCTTGCCGATGTTGTCCCGGCCGGCCTCGAACTGGGGCTTCACCAGGGCGACCAGCTCTGCGCCCCGCCGCGCCAGAGCCAGGGCCGCCGGCAGCGCCTTGGCCAGGGAGATGAAGGAAACGTCCGTGACGATCAGGTCCGGCGCTTCCGGGACCAGGACGGCGTCCAGGGTCCGCGCGTCCGTCCCCGACAGTTCGACCACCCGCGGATCGCCGGCCAGCGACGGATGCAGCTGCCCGGTCCCGACATCGACGGCATAGACCTTCGCCGCGCCCCTGCTCAGGGCCACCTGGGTGAAGCCGCCGGTCGACGCCCCGACGTCCAGCACGATCCGGCCCCCGACCGCCACCGGCCACAGGGTCAGCGCGTGATCGAGCTTCAGTCCGCCGCGCCCGACCCAGGGGTGCGCCGCCTCGGCCGTGATCTCGGCGACTTCGTCGACGGCCTCGGAGGCCTTGCCGACCACCTTGCCGTCCGCCGTGACCCGCCCGGCCTCGATCGCCGCGCGCGCCTTGGCGCGGCTGTCGAACAGCCCGCGCTCCACCAACAGGACATCGATCCGTTTGCGGCTCATCGGGCGGTTATGGCGGCCAGAACATCCGGCGTCATCCTCCGCGATCGTACGCCGTCCAGGGCCGAGCCTCGACGGAGCCCCCGCATCTCGTGTTCTTGCGCCCGGCGCCACCTGTGGTTAGCTATGTATCGGGGGACTGATGACGGCGGCTCCAGAACAAGATCACCCGCCCAGCGTCGCCGACGCCCTCGCGGACTCGATCGCGCAGCTCACGGTCACGAAGGCCATTCGGCCGCCCAATCAGCCGATTCCCGGGTTTCGGCTGCCGCATGCCGATCTCCTCGACGCCTTCATCGAGCGCCTCGTCCGAGCGTCGGCGGCCATCCTTGTCTATGAAGCGACATCGATCAGGGACGCCCTCCCGCTTCCGGACCTCGTTCAGACCGAACCCGCGCCGGAGCATCTGGCGATCTACGAGCAGATCGCCGAGACTAGGACAGCTCTGCAGCGTCTCGTCGACAAAGCGGTGGTCGCCGGCTACCGGCCGGCCGCGTCGCTCCCCGTCCCCCGAACCGAGGTCGGCGACGAGCTTCAACGGCTCACGGAAAGGATCGACGCTCTGGCGGCCGAGCTCAACCGAGCCCGCCGACCAGGCTTCGGCGGCGTCGCCATCAACCTCGGACCGCTGAGCGTCGACGTGGACGCCATGACTGCGCTGCTCGGGAGAATGCGCCGCCAACAGCAACAAGGCCGAGACCTCGTCGATGCTGCTCAGATCTGGACGATCGCCGAGGCGCTCTCACGCCGCTCCCAGGCCCTGTATGTCCGCCTGGAAACCGCGGGGATTGAAACCGCCGAAGCCCTGTACGAGCTCGCCGACCGCTTGGCCGTTCTGGTGGCCGCAGTCGCCGCAGCGGCTCGAGCCATCCTCCAGAAGGCGCTCGCCTACGCGGCCGGCCGGGCCGCGGACCGGCGCAGCTCGGGCCGCCGCCGTCCGGCCCAGAGGGTGCCGCGCTTCGACCTGGCGATCGACCTCGGCGCTTCCTCGACGCGCATCTACCTCCGCGGCGCCGGCCTGGTTTTCGACCAACCCTCCGTGGTCGCACTGCGATCAACGCCTCGTGGCAAGGTCTTGCATGCCGTCGGAACCGAAGCCGCACAGATGATCGGCCGTGAGCCCGCCGGCGTCGAAACGGTGAAGTTTCTGGTGCGGGGCGCCCCGGTCGACGAGGTGTCGGCGCAGCGCGCCCTCCGCCACTTCCTACAACAGTCCGGCTTCAGGAACGGCCTGGGTCGCGCCAAGGCCCTCGTCACTGTGGAGACGCGAAGCCCGGAAGCCCACCGCCGCGCCGTGCGTTCGATCACCTCGCTCGCCGGACTGCCAAAGGCCGCAATGATTGAGCGCGCCCGAGCCGCTGCTCTCGGCGCCCGTCTGCCCATCCATGGCGCGGATGCGCAAGTCGTCGTCGACGTCGGCGGCGGCTCAACGGACATGGCCGTCTTTCTCGAGGGGCGAGTTATGGCCGCCCGTACGACGTCCGCCGGCGGAATGGCGATAGACGAGGCCATCCGAGAGGGCCTCCTACGCCACTACAATCTTTTGATTGGGCCCTCCACCGCGGAAAGGATCAAGAAAATCCTCGATGAAAAGAAAGACGGAAATATTGATGTTGTCGGCATAGACAAAATGACCAGCACGCCCAACCGCTTCAGCCTTCAGAAAGAGGCTGTTCGATCGCTAGTTTTCGATCCGCTCCACAACATCGTCGACAACATCACGTCACTTATCGATGAGATTCACGACGAACAGCGAAACAAATTGCAATCACTAACGGTAACCGGCGGTGGCTCCCTCGCACCCGACCTGCTCCCGCTCATTTCCGAGATGACCGGCCTTCGCGTCGACCAAGCATCGGCGCCCTTGACGGACACTATACTGGGCTGCGGCCGGCTCTTGGACGAAGCCGGCCACGAACTCGTCTGGACCGAACGCTCGCCCGGCCTCGACTAGCCTCAGGCCCGCACCCGCGGCACGGCGTCGAGCCATCGGGCGTAGGCGCTCTCGCGGCCGTGGGTGTCGTCGGACGGCTGCAGCAGCGTCGCTTCCGGACGGGCGGCGGCGGCTTCCTCCAGGCTCGCGAACAGCCCTGCGCCAAGGCCCGCGAACAGCGCCGCGCCCAGGGCCGTGGTCTCGTGATAGCTCGCGCGCAGCACCGGCAGGCCGGTCAGCTCGGCCAGGCGCTGGCTGAACCAGGCGCTCTTGGCCATGCCGCCGTCGATGCGCAACTCGGCCCCGTCGTGGAAGGCGGCCGGCGCGTCGGCGCGCATCGCCTCGACCAGGTCGCGGGTCTGCAGCGCGCAGGCGTCGAAGGTGGCCGCGGCGATCTCGGCCTCGCCGCTGTCGCGGGTCAGGCCGAAGATGGCGCCCCGCGCGTCCGGATCCCACCAGGGCGCGCCGAGCCCGGTGAAGGCGGGCACCACGACCACGCCGTGATCGCGCCGCGCGGTGCGGGCCAGGGCCTCGACGCCCTGCGGGCCGCCGGCCAGGCCCAACCGCTCGTTCAGCCACTGGATCGCCGCCCCGGCGACGAAGATCGAGCCCTCGAGCGCATAGGTCGCCCTGCCGCCGATCCGGGCGGCGACGGTGGTCAGCAGCCGCGAGCGGCTGACCGGCCGCCCCTCGCCCGCGTTGAGCAGCATGAAGCAGCCCGTGCCGTAGGTCGCCTTCATCTCGCCCGGGCGAATGCAGCCCTGCCCCATCAGCGCCGCCTGCTGGTCGCCCGCCACGCCGCGGATCGGAATCGCGCGGCCGATGATCTCCGGCTCGGTCTCGCCGTAGTCGCCGGCGCAGTCGAACACCGTCGGCAGCAGCGACCGCGGCACCTTCAGCAGAGCCAGCAGCTCCTCCGACCAGGCCTGCGCCTCGATGTCGAACAGCAGGGTGCGAGAGGCGTTCGTGGCGTCGGTGGCGTGGACCCGTCCGCCGGTCAGCTTCCAGATCACCCAGCAGTCCATGGTCCCGGCCAGCAGTTCGCCGCGCTCGGCCCGGGCCCGCGCGCCGGGAACGTTGTCCAGCAGCCAGGCGATCTTGGTCCCCGAGAAGTAGGGATCGAGCAGCAGGCCGGTGATCTCGGTCACCCGCGGCTCGGCGCCGCCCTTGGCCAGCTCCTCGCAGCGATCGGCGGTGCGCCGGTCCTGCCAGACGATGGCCGGGTGGATCGGACGGCCGGTGGCCCTGTCCCAGATCACCACCGTCTCGCGCTGGTTGGTGACGCCGACGGCGGCGATGTCGTTCAGCCGTCCGGTCTTCTCCGCCGTCTCGCGCAGCACGGCCGCGCAGGCGTTCCAGATCTCCTCGGCGTCGTGCTCGACCCAGCCGTCATGCGGGTAGCTCTGGCGCAGCGGCCGGCCGGCGTCGGCCAGAGCGCGGCCATGACGGTCGAAGGCGATCGCCCGGGTGCTGGTCGTTCCCTGGTCCAGAGCCAGAATCACCGGTTCGCCCATGGCTTTCGACTCCCTCTGCCTTTGCCCCTGGTTTAAGCATGTTTTCATGGGGCAGGTGCAGGCTGCTTGCTCGCCCGATTCCGGGACAGGGACCGACGTGACCACCACCCTCGACGCCCAGGATCTGCTGCTGCTGGCCCAGAGCCGCCATCCGGCGGACCGGGAGCGGCTGCTCGTCGAGGTCGTCGACCTGTGCGACGCGGCCGAGGCCGACGCCCTGCGAAGCCCGGTCGCCCGCGAACTGGTCGGCGCGGTGTTTATGAAGCTGGTCGCCGAGGCCGAGCGCGACATCCGCCGCCGCCTGGCCGACAAGATCGGCCCCGCCCCCTGGGCCCCGCCGGCGCTGGTCAACGTGCTGGCCCTGGACGAGATCGAGATCGCCGCCCCGGTCATCGCCTCCAGCCCGGTGCTGCAGGACCACGACCTGATCCGGATGCTGGTCGAGTGCACACTGGACCACCAGATCGCCATCGCCCGCCGCGGCCGGCTGGGCGCGCCGGTGATCGAAGCCATCCTCAAGCAGGAGGAGCCGGCGGTGCTGACCGCCCTGGCCGGCAACGACACCGCCGAGCTCACCCCCTCGGCGATGGATCGGCTGGTCGAACATTCCCGCAAGATCGCCGCCATGCGCTCGCCGCTGGCCCGCCATCCGCGCCTGTCGTCCGACATGGCCCAGCGCCTGTACCTGTGGGTCGGCCAGTCGCTGCGCTCGGCCCTGGTCGGCCGCTTCCGGCTGGATCCGGAGATCATGGACGCCGAACTGGCCCTGGCCGTGCGCGAAGCCCACGCCGCCATCGAAGGCCTGCCCCCGGCCCAGGCCCGCAGCGACGCCGAGCGCGAAGCCATGGAGGCCCGCCTGGTCGAGAAGCTGGCCGAGGGCGACCAGCTCAAGCCGGGGTACCTGCTGCGCGCCCTCCGCGAGGGTCGCCTGACCCTGTTCGTCGCCGCCCTGGCCAAGCTGGGCGGCTTCGAGCCCGAACATATCCGCCGCGCCATCGACAGCGACCGGCCGGAACTGCTGGGCCTGGCCTGCGCCGCCATCGGCGTCGACCGCGGCGTCTTCCCGACGATCCTGGAGGCCGTCCGCGCCCTGAACCACGGCCGCCCCGGCGGCGGGGCCGAGGGTCAGCGCCGCGCCGCCGGGGCCTTCGGGCCGTTCGACGCCGACATCGCCGGCATGGCCTTCCGCCAGGCGGTCAAGTCGGTCTGATGTTCAAGGCCCAGCCCTTCACCCGCCGCCTGACCTTCAAGGCCAGCGATCGGCCCGAGGCGCAGCAGGCGCGCGACCGCCTGATCGAGCGCTACGGCGACGCCGGCGACGAGGCCCAGGTGATCATCGCCCTGGGCGGCGACGGCTTCATGCTGGAAACCCTTCACGGCGAGGTCAAGGAAGGCCGCCCGATCTACGGCATGAACCGCGGCTCGGTCGGCTTCCTGATGAACGAGTACAGCGAGGACGACCTGCTGGAGCGGATCGCCGCCGCCGAACGGGCGGTCATCCATCCGCTGGCCATGGTCGCCATCGACACCCGCCGCAAGCAGCACAAGGCGCTGGCCATCAACGAGGTGTCGCTGCTGCGCCAGACGCGCCAGACCGCCAAGCTGCGCATCTCGATCGACGGCAAGGTGCGCATGGCCGAGCTGGTCTGCGACGGCGCCCTGGTCTGCACGCCGGCCGGCTCGACCGCCTACAATCTCTCGGCCCACGGCCCGATCATCCCAATCGACGCCAGGGCCCTGGCCCTGACCCCGATCAGCGCCTTCCGGCCCCGCCGCTGGCGCGGCGCCCTGCTGCCCCACGGCGCCCGGGTGACCTTCGAGGTGCTGGAGGCCGACAAGCGGCCGGTCAGCGCCGTGGCCGACAACGTCGAGGTCCGTGACGTGGTCGAAGTGCATGTCGCCGAGGACCGCGGCGTCTCGCTGTCGATGATGTTCGACGCCGGCCGCAGCCTCGAGGAACGCGTCCTGACGGAACAGTTTTCCGCCTGACGCCCTGCGACAACCCGTCCCGAGGCAAAAACGTTCGTCTCACTCGTTGTTAACGACAGGCCGTTACCGTCATCGTCGTAAACGCCAGTGTGGAGGCGAGCGTGAGCGAAAATTCGACGGTCCAGGTCATCCAGGCCCCCAATACCCTTCGACAGAAGGTCGGCGGTCGGTTCGGCGGCATCGACGCCGCGGCCATCGCCAAGGCCGAAGCGGCGCTGAAGAGCCTCGCCGGCAACTTCGCGGCCTGGATGAACGACGAACTGGTCAAGCTCGACGCCGCCCGCGCGCGCGTCCGGACCGAGGGCCTCAACGCCGAGACGGCCGAGACCCTCTATCTGCGCGCCCACGACCTGAAGGGGCTGGGCGCGACCTATGAATTCCCGATCGTCACCCGCATCGCCGGCTCGCTGTGCAAGCTGATCGACGATCCGGACACCCGTCTCGACGCGCCGATGTTCCTGGTCGACGCCCATATCGACGCCATCAAGGCGGCGGTTCGCGGCGACATCCGCACCGACGACCACCCGGTCGGCCGCGTGCTGATCGAGGAACTGGAAGGCCGGGTCGCGACCTACGTCGCGGACTGAGTTCCTTTCCTCTACGCCCTGATGTTGCTCAACGGCTCGGTCACCGGGCCGTAGCCGGCGTCCTCGGGGATCACCAGCACCGCGCCCTCGGGGCGCCTCTCCACCTTGGGCAGGACCGTGACCAGGGTCCGCGCGGCGGCGCGGGCCGTGGCGTCGGCGGCGCTCGAGGCCTCGGCCAGCAGCTGCAGGTTCATGCGGGTCGGGAAGATGATCGTCCGCTCGCCCGCCGCCTCCAGCCGCAGGGCCTCGGCCGGGGCGATCCATTCGGCGTCCACCGTCTCCCAGCCGTCGCAGACGGCCAGCTGCTCGCCCGTCGCCCGCACCACATAGAACCAGGTGTCGAACCGCTTGGGCATCATGTCCGGCGTGATCCAGCGGGCGAAGGTCTCCAGCGCGCCGAGGTCGAGCTTCAGGCCCAGCTCCCCGACGAGCTCCAGGAAGGAATGCTGCTCCTTGGCCACCGCCTCGCGCACGGCCGCGGCGCGATCGTCGCCGGCGAAGGGCGCGCCCTCGGCGTCGTTGGCGATGATGATGCCGGCCTCCTCGTAGGCCTCGCGGATGGCGGCGATGCGGAGCGGGCGTTCATCGGCCGGGACGACATCCCAGCCGGTCACGCAGTCGGCCCAGGCCGGGTCGTGATCCCCGACCGCGGTCTTGCCGCCCGGGAACACCAGCGCGCCGGAGGCGAAGTCGATCTGGTGGTGCCGCTTGACCATCAGCACCTCGAAGGCAGGCGCGTCCCGGACGAGCAGGATGGTGGCGGCGGGGCGGATGGCGGCGACGGCGGTATCGGTCATGCCGCCAGGATCGGCGTCAAACGAGCGTTCGGCAAGCCTCACGCCACGTCAGCGCTGCTCCGTCCGTCGCGGCCGATGCGGTCCATGCGCTCGAGCAGGTAGTCGACGTCCTCGCGGCCGGCCGACTGGGGCCGGGTCAGGAACCGCTGCAGCATTCGCTCCTGGAACCGTTCGCGGTCCCTGAGGCCGCCGTCGAACTCCATCGAGTGCCAGGTGTCGACCCCGGCGCGGAAAGCCGCGAACAGCCGCGTCGGCAGGCCGGCGCGGTCGTAGATCGCGCGCAGGCCGAGCGCGCCGGCGTCGTGGATCATCAGCCAGGTGCGGTGGTGCGGCACGCCGGCCAGCTCGGCCACGGCGCACTCGAAGAAGGTCATGTGGCCGTGGGCCAGGGCCCGCAGCAGCAGCGAGGGCGTCAGCCGCCGGGCCTTGTTCAGATGGGCGGCGAAGGCCTTGGGATCCCCTGCCCGGCCGGCCTGGTCGACCAGGTCGATGGTCGCCCGCTCCTTGGCGCCGATGGCGATCTCGACCGCCAGCTCGGGCGACAGCATCTGGGTGTTGAGCAGATGGTCGCGAATCTGGTCGCCGACCATGTCGATCAGCCGCTCGGTCACCGCCATCGGCAGGGCGTTGCGATAGGCGATGGCGGCCAGGACCTGTTCGGACTTCTCGAAACGGTCGATGGCCCGCTGCAGGGTCCGTTCGGAGACGGCGGCGTTGTCGTTGGCGCACAGCGTCTCGACGGCCGGCTCGGCGCCGTGCTCGACGATGGCGCCGGCGACCTTGTCCGACAGCCTGGGTCGCTTGGCGATGGCGACCTGTCGCACCGGTCCGCCGACGCGGACGATCTCGGCCAGGTCGTCGTCGGTGAACACCGGCGAGAAGTTCAGCACCGGCAGGGCGACCGATTCGACGTCCCGGGCCAGCTTCAGGGCCACGTCGCGCGGCAGCACCGGCGAGTTCTTCAGGGTCACGGCCAGGGCCCGCCGAACCAGTTCGGCGGCGTCGACGGCCATCACCCGCAGGATCTCCTGGGCGTGCAGGCGGTCTTCCTCGGTCAATGGCTGGCGGTCGATGGCGCGGCAGAGCTTGTGCGCGGCCACGGCCCGCTCGTCGGCGGTCGCGCCGCGCAGCAGGGTCCGAATGTCGATGTCGGTCAGCGCGGCCCGCGTCGTGCTCATGATCTCCACCTTCCCGAAGGAGCCGGTCGATCATGAGTCGTTAGGCTTAATGAAGACTGAGCGCGGATTAACGCTGTCTCCTAACGCCCCGCAAACCTGCCCTCCCTAGGCTGTTCCGACTTGCCAGAGGGGATTCGTATCAAGGTGTTCGCGTCCACCGACCGCGCCGCCGTCGCCACGGCCATGGACCGCATGTCGCTGGACCTCCAGCGCGGCCTGCTGCCCTACGCGCTGGCGCTCTTCGCCATCTGCCTGCCGATCTACGTCTGGGCCGGATCGTTCGCGTCCAACACGGTCTGGATGACCGCGACCTTCGCGATGTTCGCCATCAACTGGGCGGCCTTCTACTTCGTCGTCGCCTGGCTGAAGACCGACGCGGCGACGAACATCCGCCGCCGGATGCGGATTCACATCGCCTGCGGTCTGCTGTGGGCGGTGACCTGCGGGCAGATCGCCGTCGTGGCCGAGGCCGCCGGCCCGGCCCGCGAGGCCTTGCAGATGGTCGCCGTCGCCGCGGCCGTGATCTGCTTCTTCTTCAGCGCCCCGTCCCTCCCCGCCCTGCTGGTCGTCGGCCCCGCCGCGGCCGCAGGACCGCTCCTGGGCCTGTTCCTGCATCCGGAGAGCCGCGTGCAGGCCGGCCTCGCCTGGGGCGCGGTGGCCCTGACCATGGCGCTGTGCCTGATCCTCAACCGCCTGCTCCGCGCCCAGTTCACCCTGGTCGCCGAGCGCGAGGCCCTGTTCGCCGAGCGGGCCGCCTCGCTGGAGAAGGCCGAGCGCCTCGCCAAATCGAAGTCCGACATCGTCGCCACCCTGAGTCACGAGATCCGCAACGGCCTGACCGGGGTGACCCATGTGCTGGCCGCCGCCGTCGGCCAGGGCGGCCGCGCCGCGCCGTCGCGCGAGCAGCTGGCCGCGGCGTTGGACGCCGCCAACGACCTGGTCACGGTGTTGAACGCCACGCTCGATTCCGAGACCGCCCACGCCGGCCGGCTGACGCTGGACCAGGAGGCCTTCGATCCGGTCCGGCTGACCCGCGACCTGGTGCTGCTCAACCGGCCGCACGCCGCCGCCAAGGGCGTCGAGCTGGCCCTGCATATCGAGCCCGGGCTGGAGGCCCTGCCGGTCGGCGCCGCCATGGCCGACGCGACCCGCACCCGCCAGGTGCTGGCGAACCTGATCGGCAACGCCGTGAAATACACCGTCCGGGGCCGCATCGAGGCGCGGATCGAGCGCCGAGGCGAAGATCGGATCGCCGTCTCCATCGCCGACACCGGCCCCGGCCTGACGCCCGAGGAGATGGAGCAGGCCTTCGAGCCCTTCCGTAGGGTCGAGCGCACCGGCGCCGGCATCCCGGGCGCCGGCCTGGGCCTGTCCTTGGCCCGGCAGCTGGCCCAGCTGATGGGCGGCTCCCTGGCCGGCCAGAGCGCCGTCGGCGTCGGCAGCTGCTTCACCCTGGAGCTGGCCTGGGACGCCGAGGCCGCCGTCGAGGCCCCCGCCGAACCGGAGCCGTTCGCGCCGGTCACCGCCGGCGCCGCGCACAGCACCCGGCCGCTGCGGGTGCTGATCGCCGAGGACGACGCTCTCAACGCCGCCATGCTGCGGGCCATCCTGGAGCAGCTCGGCCACCAGGTCGTGCACGCCCACAACGGCCGCCGGGCCCTGGACCTGGCCCAGCTCGCCGAATTCGACCTGCTGATGCTGGACGGCCGCATGCCCCTGCTCGACGGGCCGCAGACCGCCGCCGCCGTCCGCGCTCTGGACGCCCCCGTGGCCGAGGCGCCGATCATCGCGGTGATCGGCGGCGATGCGGAAGAGGCGCGCGAATGTCTCGAGGCCGGCGCCGACGCGGTGCTGCGCAAACCGGTCACCGTCGCCGGGGTGGCCCGCGCCGTGGCCGACGCTGTCGCCCGTTCGCGGGACGAAACTTCGGGCGCCCGTTCCGCGGCGTAAGGCCCTTTCCCCCTTCTCCCCCGGCCGCCATGATGGCCGGAACGAGAAAAGAGCGGGAAGGAAGAGACGCGTGCTGCAAGGGCTGAAGGTCGTCGAACTGGCCACCTATATCGCCGCTCCCGGCGCTGCCGGGATCATGGCCGACTGGGGCGCCGAGGTGGTCAAGATCGAGCCGCCGCGCGGGGACCCGATGCGGCAGTTCTTCGACGGCATGACCACGGGCGAGCATGGCAACCCGGTCTTCGACCTGGACAACCGCGGCAAGCGCGGCGTGGTCTTCGACACCTCCACGCCCGAGGGCCGCGAGGCCGCCCTCCGCCTGATCCGCGGCGCCGACGTCTTCCTGACCAACGTCCGCCCGGCGGCGCTGAAGCGGGCCGGCCTCGACTTCGAAACCCTGCAGGCCGAGCATCCGCGCCTGGTCTACTGCAGCCTGACCGGCTACGGCCTGCAGGGCGCGGACGCCGACAAGGCCGGCATGGACGTGGCCTCCTACTGGTCGCGGGCCGGCGTCGGCGCCCTGACCGCGCCCAAGGGCGTCGACCCCTTCCCGATCCGCACGGGCATGGGCGACCACGTCACCTCGCTGGCCACCGTCTCGGCGATCCTGGCGGCGGTCTACGAGCGCGACCGCACCGGCAAGGGTCGGCTGGTCGAGACCTCGCTGCTGCGCGCCGGCGTCTATTCGATCGGTTCGGACATGGCCATCCAGCTGCGGTTCGGGAAGCTGGCGTCGACCCGCCCCCGGGAGCAGGCCGTGCAGCCGCTGGCCAACTTCTTCAAGACCGCCGACGGCCGCTGGATCTGTCTGCTGATCCGCACCAACGCCAGCGATTGGCCGCAGATCGCCGCCGCCGCCGGCCGGCCCGAGCTGGTCGAGGATCCGCGCTTCGCCACCGGCCGAGCCCGGCGCGAGAACGGTCCCGCGCTGGTGGCGATCATGGACGAGGCCTTCGGCGCCATGGCCTACGACGAAGCCGCCGCCCGCCTGGACGCCCAGGACATCACCTGGGCCCCTTACCAGACGCCGCGCGAGTTGGTGGCCGATCCCCAGGCCGAGGCCGCGGGCTGCTTCGTCGAACTGCCGGACGGCCGCCGCTCCCCGGCCGGGCCAGCCCGCTTCCCCGGCTTCGACGACGGCCCCAAGGGGCCGCCCCCCGAACTGGGGGAGCATACCGATTCCGTTCTGGCCGAACTGGGCTATGGTCCGGACGAGATCGCGGCCCTGCGGGCGGCGAAGGCGGTCGCCTAGTCCCATTTGCTGAGACGGGCGTCCTGGAGAACGAGGGCGCCCGGTGCAGGCCGTCGAGATCGTACTGGTCCTGCTCCTCGCGGTCGTGGTCAGCGGCGCGGTGTCCCGCATGCTGCCGCTGGCGATCCCGCGGCCGCTGATCCAGATCGCCATCGGGGCGGTCATCGGCCTGGTCGCGGACTGGCGGGTGACGCTCAATCCCGAGCTGTTCTTCCTGCTGTTCCTGCCGCCGCTGCTGTTCCTCGACGGCTGGCGGATCCCGCGCGAGAACCTGTTCCGCGACCGCACCATCATCGTCCAGCTGGCGCTGTGGCTGGTGATCTTCACGGTGCTGGGCATGGGGCTGTTCATCCACTGGATGATCCCGGCCATGCCGCTGCCGGTGGCCTTCGCCCTGGCGGCGGTGATCTCGCCGACCGACCCGATCGCCGTGGCCGCCATCACCCGCAAGACCCCGATGCCCAGCCGGATGATGCACATCCTGGAGGGCGAGGCGCTGCTCAACGACGCCTCGGGCCTGGTCTGCCTGCGGTTCGCGGTGGCCGCCGCCCTGACCGGGACCTTCTCGATCTTCGACGCCGCCGGCGACTTCATCTGGATGGCCTTGGGCGGCCTGGCCATCGGCGTCGCGGTGACCTGGAGCGTGACCCGCGTCACCCGCTGGCTGTCCCGCCGCTTCGGCGAGGAGAGCGGCTCGCAGATCCTGGTCAGCCTGCTGATCCCCTTCGGCGCCTATCTGGCGGCGGAAGAGGCCGGCTGCTCAGGCATCCTGGCCGCCGTCGCCGCCGGGGTGACGATGAGCGTGGTGGAGACCACCGGCCAGGCTCTGGCCGTCACCCGCATCCGGCGCAACACCGTCTGGGGCGCCATCCAGTTCGCCGCCAACGGCGCCATTTTCATCCTGCTCGGCGAGCAGCTGCCCGCCATTCTGGACAAGGCTGCCCACACCGTCCGCAGCACCGGGCACCACGATCCCTGGTGGCTGGCGATCTACGTCGTCGCCATCGTGGGGGCCCTGGCGGCCCTGCGCTTCGCCTGGGTCTGGGTGTCGCTCCGCTTCACCCTGCGCCAGGCCGGCAAATCCGTGCGGCCGAACTGGCGCATCGTCGCGGCCATGTCGGTGGCCGGGGTGCGCGGGGCGATCACCCTGGCGGGCGTGCTGACCCTGCCGCTGGTCATGCGCGACGGGTCGGCGTTCCCGGCGCGCGAGCTGGCGATCTTCCTGGCCATGGGGGTGATCATCGTCTCCCTGATCGCGGCCACCGTCTTCCTGCCGATGCTGCTCAAGGGCCTGCAGATGCCGTCCGAGCCGGGCCACGACCGGGCCGAGAACGCCGCCCGGGTCGCCGCGGCTCACGCCGCCATCGCCGCCATCGAGAAGGCTCAGCACGACCTGTCGAAGGGCCGCGACGACGCCGATCTCTATGTCGAGGCCGCCGGCCGCATCATGCCGCTGTACCGCCAGCGCATCGAAAGCCGCTCGTTCGAGGGCGAAGCGGCCGCCATGGCCCGGCTCAACGACGCCATCGAGCGCGACCTGCGGCTGGCGGGCCTGAAGGCCGAACGCAGCGAGATCTTCCGCCGCGTGCGCGCCCGCGAGCTGGACAGCGAAACGGCCGGCAAGCTGGTCCGCGAGATCGACCTGCTGGAAACCCGGTTCGAGGATCCGACGGACTGATCCGAAGCGTCGGGTCTACCGATCGACCTTGCGCGCTTCCGAGAGCACGCGAAGCATCTCGGCCGTCAGCAGCGAGCCGCCGAGGCTGCGGGCGCCCCCGCCTCCCCCCCCGCCGCCGCCGAGGTCCAGGCCGCCGTCGACGCCCTGGGACCCGCGCAGGATGAACTCGACCAGCATGTCCTGCTGGCTCTTGGCGGACTGGTCGGCCTGACGGGCGGAGGCGTACTGGACGAAGCCCTGATCGGGCTGGACCCGGGGCGGGGCGACGCCGGCGTCGCCGGCCGTCCGGGTCAGATTGCCGTACAGCTCCGTCACCGTGATCGCCCGCCCGCCGCGGTAAAAGATCGTGCGGTTGGCTCCGGCGGCGTCCGGAAACACCGAGGCGGCCGCGGCGTTCGGGCTGGTCTGCACCGCCGAGATCAGCCGCGCCGCACCCTGCGGTCCCAGGAAGTGCGCTGCGTAGAGCTCGCCGGCCGTCGGCTGCCGCCCGGTCCGGCCCGCCAGATAGGCGGCGTTGTCCGAGGTCATCTCCCCGACCATCAGCGAAGAGGCGTGCGGGTCGAAGCGCAAATTCATCACCGCCTGCCGCGCCTCGGCGCCGTTGACGCGGTAGCGTCCGTCGCCGCCACGCTGGATCAGGTCGGAATAGCGGGCGTAGCCGTACTTGGAGCCGTGCTTCTTCAGCGTGGCCAGCCAGGTCTGCTCGACGAACTGGAACAGGCCCGCCGCCGAGCTGGTCGGGGCCTTGGCGCCGGGGTTGTAGCCGCTCTCGCGCTTGGCGGTGCGCATCAGGAACGAGAAATCCACGCCTGTCGCCTGCGACGCGCGCTGGATGGCCGTTTCAACGACCCCACGGATTCCTTCAACCGCCATGTCCCTGGAGTCGCCGATCATGGTTAATCGGCGCTTAACCCCGGTTAACCGCGAAACGAACGTTCGATGTAATTGCGAAGCAGTCGCTGATTTCGATGGACGGAGTCCCGGATCGGGCGGACGCTCGAACTGTAACAAGAAGAGAGACCCAAGGGAGGGTCGCCATGGTTGCTCGAGACGTCGCTTCGTTTCATTTCGATGGAGGGGAGCGGCGCAGCCGCGGCCTTTCCTCCTCTTCCGTCCTGGCCATCGGCGTGGTCGCCGCCGCGCACCTCGCCCTCGGCGGATACCTGGCCTACATGAAGTTCGCGGTCCCGCCGGCCGAGGCCGAGGGACCGAACGTCGTCGAACCGTGGCTCTACACGCCGCCGAAGGTCGATCCCAAGCCGATCCCTCAGGTCAAACCCCTGCCGGATTCGCGCTCGACGGTTCGGCTGCATGACCCGGTCGTCCCCACCACGCCGGTCGACGTTCTCCCGATCGCCCCGATCAAGGGCGACGTCGGACCGCTGAGCGACCTGCCGCCCATCGATCTCAGCGGCGGCGGCGTCAACATCGACGGCGGCGGCCTGGCTCCCGTCGATCCGGTGACGATCATCCGTCCGAACTGGATCAAGATGCCCGGCGCCCGCGAGTTCGAGCGCTACTACCCGGAAAGGGCCCTGCGCACCGGAACCAGCGGCGCGGCCACCCTCGCCTGCCTGGTCGCCGCCAACGGCACGGTCGGCAGCTGCGAAGTGGTCGACGAAACGCCGGGCGGCATGGGCTTCGGCAAGGCCGCCCTGAAGCTGGCCGCCTACTTCCGGATGAAGCCTCAGACCGTGAACGGCAAGCCGGTCGACGGCGGCGTCGTGCGGATCCCGATCCGCTTCAGCCTGGCCGACAGCCAGGGCTAGCAGAGGCCGGGGACAGGCACGCGCGCCGTGCGTGTCCCCTTCTGCGGGAGACGCCTATCCCCGCACGAACGTCGTGAACGGCGAATGCAGCCGCCAACCCAGCGTGCTGTAGAGCGCTCGTCCGTCCGGCGTCGCCACGAGAGAGCCCTTCGTCGCGCCGTTCTCTGCGGCGGCGACGCTCAACCTGCCCATCACCGCCCGCCCCAACCCACGCCGGCGATGGTCCGGATGGGTGATGATCTGGTCGAAGACGGCCGTCGCGCCCGCCAGAAGAACACGCCCGTTGGCCCCGACCTCTCCGTCCGCGGCCAGGGCGCTGACCGCATAGCCGCCGGGCGTGACCTCCACCTCGAACCGGTAGCCGGCGGGAAGACGGGCGTCGTCGCTCTCCAGATCGTCGACCGTCATCAGGAAGCCGAGCGGCTGGAGGCTCCACCCTCCGGCCAGCAGAGGCGCCACGGCCTCTGGAGGCGCCGCGACCTTGATGAAGACATGGGGCTCCAGGATCTCGCGCGACGCCCTCTCGACGCCTGGCGAAGGCGCCGCGAAGACATACCGCGCCTTCTGGTCGGGCAGTCCGACATCGACCCGAAGACCGCCGTAGGCCTGGACCGGCGGCGGCACGCCGCGCGAGAGCGCCCAACCCGCGACCCAGGCCGCAACGACGTCGGGGTCCGCTCCGCAGGCGGCGTCTCTGTCTTCCGAAGGCTTCATCCGACTCATCTCCAGGCGCGCTCGCACTCTTCGATCGGAGAGATGTCAGATCATGGCAGCATGGCGCGCGCCGCCTAGATCATCTGGAACTCACCACTCTGCTTGAAGCGCAGATAGGCTTCCACGGTCCGTCGCATGTTGGGCAGCATCTCGGGCAGCCGGGAAGGCTCGAACCACCCCATCGCGGAGCTCTCGTCGTCGGAGACGGCGGCCACGCCCTCGAAGGCGCTGACGGCGTACATCATCACGAAATACTGGTTGCGATCGCCGTTCGGAAAGACGACCGTCTCGAACTCGGGATCGGACGCGAAGCCGAACGGAACGGCGTCCGTCGCGGTCAGGCCGGTCTCCTCCAGCAGCTCGCGCAGAACGCTGGCGGTGAGGTCCTCCCCCTCCTCCGGGGAGCCGCCGGGCACGCCCCACACGCCGAAGTCGGATCTCAGCTGCAGAAGGATCCGGCCCTGCGCATCCTCCACCACCACCCTGGCCCCCGGCATGAGGATCAGGCGGTCGCCGACGACCGCACGCAGCTGTCCAAGGTAGCTCTCGGCGAACCCGGCCATTCCGTCCCTCCAACCCAACGATCTCAGTAGCTCTTCGGCAGACCCAGGACCTTCTCGCCGATGAAGTTCAGGATCATCTCGCGGCTGACAGGGGCGATACGGGCGATCATCGCCTCGCGCAGATAGCGCTCGACGTCGTACTCCTTGGCGTAGCCCATGCCGCCGTGCGCGAGCACCGCAGATTCGCAGGCGCGGAAACCCGCTTCGCCGCCCAGGTACTTGGCGGCGTTGGCCTCGGCCCCGCACTCGCGGCCCTGGTCGAACAGAGCCGCGGCCTTGAAGCCCATCAGGTTGGCGGCTTCCAGCTCGGCCCAGGCCTTGGCCAGCGGATGCTGGACGCCTTGGTTCTGGCCGATCGGCCGGCCGAACACGACCCGCTCGTTGGCGTAGGCCGCCGCCTTGCGCAGCGCCGCCCGGCCCAGGCCGACGGCCTCGACCGCGAACAGGGTCCGCTCGGGGTTCAGGCCGGCCAGCAGGTACTGGAAGCCCTTGCCCTCCTCGCCGACCAGGTCCTCGGCCGGGACCTGCAGGTCCTCGATGAAGAGCATGTTACACTCGACCGCCTTGCGGCCCATCTTCGGGATCGGGCGGGCGTCGATCCTGGCGCGGTCGAAATCGGTGTAGAACAGGCTGAGGCCTTGCATCGGCCTAGCCACCTGATCCTTCGGCGTGGTGCGGGCGATGATCAGGATCTTGTTGGCGCGCTGGGCCATCGTGGTCCAGATCTTCCGGCCGGTGATCCGGTAGCCGTTGCCGCTCTTCTCCGCCCGGGTCTCCAGGCTGGAGGTGTCCAGGCCGCTGTTGGGCTCGGTGACCGCGAAACAGGCCTTGTCCTCGCCGGCGATGATCCGCGGCAGGTGGCGAGCCTTCTGCTCGGCCGTACCGAACTTCACCACCGGCATCAGGCCGAAGATGTTCAGGTGGATGGCGCTGGCGCCGGAGAAGCCCGCGCCCGACTCGGCCACCACCTGCATGACGTGCGCCGCCTCGGTCAGGCCCAGGCCCGCGCCGCCGAATTCTTCCGGCATGGCCACGCCCAGCCACCCGCCGGCCGCCATGGCGGTGGCGAAGGCCTCCGGGAAGTCGCCGGTCTCGTCGGTCTTGCGCCAGTATTCGTCGTCGAAGTCGGCGCAGATGCGGCCCACGGCCTCCCGGATGGCGTCCTGTTCTTCGGTCGGCCAGAAGCTGCTCATGGGCGGCTATCCCTCTTGTTTGTCGAACCGGCGCGGGTCGAGCCGCGCGGCGAATGGTCCCGGATCTTCGCCCGCGAGATACGCCGCCGCCGTGCGAGCCACAAGCGGAGCCAGCAGCCAGCCGTTGCGCCGCGCCCCGGCCGCCAGCAGCACCCGCGGCGCCCGGCTCCAACCGACCAGCGGCAGGCCGTCGGCCGTCGCCGCCCGCACCCCGGTCTCGGCCCTGGCCTCCAGGTCCGCCAACTCGGGCAGGATGGCTTCCGCCGCCGCGCGCAACGCCGCCACCCGCGCCGGGTCGACGTCGCCGTTGAACAGGCCGCGCTCCATGGTCGCCCCGACGATCGCGCCCTGCGGATCGGGGCAGATGTAGACGCCGTCGCCCCGGATCACCGGCCCGACGTCCGGCCCGCCCGACAGGCGCAGGATGTGGCCCTTGATCGGCTCCAGGTCTGCGATCTCCGGCGCCAGGCCGCCGCCGCCCGGCCCGGCGGCCAGGACCAGCGTCTCGTCCTCCGCCGGCGCCGCCGCCTCGGTCTGCTCGAAGCGCACGCCGGCGTCCTCGCAGGCCAGGCGCAGAGCGGTCAGCGCCTCCAGCGCCGACAGCCGCCAATCCTCGGAGATCAGCACCCGGTCGCCGTAGACGGCCGCCTTCGCGCCCATGCCCCGCAGCTTCGCGGCGACCGCGCCGATGTGTTCGCCGACATAGGCCGCGCCCGACCGGTCCAGGTCGATTCCCACACGCTCGGCCAGCGCGGGCCATAGGTCGCGGGCCTCGCGCAGCAGGTCGAAGTCTCCCGCCGATACGGCGTCGAGCGCCGCTTCGCCGCCCGGGGCCAGCATGCCGGCCGCGACGCCCGAGGCGTTGCGGCCCAAGGGTGCCGGGTCGCGCACGGTCACCGCCGCGCCCCGCCCTGCCAGTTCGAGCGCCGTCGTCAGGCCCAACGCGCCCGCGCCGGCCACCGTCACCTTCAGGCCCGTCAGCTTGGTCATGCCCCGGACTTCGGCGACCGCAGTCGCCGGGTCAAGGGGTCGTGCGTGGTTCATGGTGCTCGTGGCCGCACGGCCCTGCGTCCTTCGACACGGCCCCGCAGGCCTGCTCGGGATGACTCGGTCGGAAAGCCTGCAACCCTAGTCGTCCAGAGCAGCGCTCAAAGAGCGCGTATCGAAGGACGCAACGCGCCTAAGGCCGCCAGACCATCCCCATCCGCACGGTCCGCGGCTGGTCGTAGCTGAGGATCCCGTCCCCTGTCCGCGCGGTCTGCACCGCCGCGTCCGTGACGTTCTCGGCGGCCAGATACAGGTCCACCGTCGGCGTCGCGCGCCAGTCGGCCCGCAGGTCCAGCGAGGTCGCCGCCGACAGCCGACGGGTGTTGAGGTCGTCGTCCCAGCGGTCGCCTTCGTGACGCGCCACCGCCCGCAGGCGCAGCGGCTCGATGGGCGTCCACAGGGCCGTGGCGCTGATCGCGAGCTCGGGCGTCTGGGCCGGGCGCAGACCGGTCAGCTGCGCGGCGGCCGAGCCGCCGTCGACCTCGGCCGAGGTCCAGGCCCCGGTGAGGCTGACCTCGAAGGTCCACGCCACCCGCCAAGCGAGGTCCGCCTCCAGGCCCCAGGCGTCGATCTCGCCGACGTTCTGTCGCTGGCGCACCACCCCGCCTCCGCCGGAGTTGAGGGTGACGTTGGTCACCGCCCCTTCCAGCCGGTTGGCGAACAGGGTGGCCGACCAGCGGACCGCGCCATCCCCGCCCAGGCCAAGCTCCAGGCCGTACAGGGTCTCGGGCTCCAGGCCCGGATTGGCCAGGGTGGTGTCGTTGCCGACCCGGAACGGCCGGTGCAGCTCGTTCAGCGTCGGCGGACGGAAGCCGGCGTAGGCCGCCGTGCGCAGGTAGGTCTCGCCGAAGTCGCGCCGCGCCGCCGCGCGAGCGGTCGGCTGCCAGCCCTCGGCGTCGGCCGGCGTCTGGTCGAGGGTCGGCGCGCCCGTCGCCAGGACCCATTCCCGGCGCTTGCCGTCGAAACTGCCCCAGCGATCGAGCCGCACGCCGCCGGTCAGCAGCCAGTCGCCCGCCTGCCGCCAGGCCTCGCCGTAGAGGCCGGCGACGTACTGCGAGCCACCCGCGATCCGGCCGTTGCGGAAAGCCCCGCCCTGGAAGGTGAAGCGCTCACGCGTCTCGCCCTCGGCGTAGCGGACGTCGACGCCGACCTCCCAGCCGCCGTGGTCCGTGGCCTTGCGCAGCGCCGCGTTGGCGCCCAGGCCCAGCGCGGGCGTGCCGTACTGGTCGTTGGCCGGCGTCGTCGCATTACGCCCCGGCGCCACCGACACCGAACTGTTCTCCAGATCCGACGTCCGCGCCCAGGCCTGCAGCCGCCATTCGGTCCCGAGGCCGGGCGAGACGCCGGTCATGGTCGCCGACGCCGCCAGGCCCGTCGCCCTCGAGCTCGCCCCGGCCAGGCCGCTGTCGCGCGCCTCGCGATAGCCGGACAGGCGGAGCGCCAGGTCGCCGCCGCTCCAACCCGGCGACCAGCGCAGGGCCAGGCTCGAGCCCTCATAGGCCAGGGCCTCGTCCGCCCGCCCTCGCCCCGCGCGCACCGGGATCCAGCCGTCCGTACGTTCCGCCGCGCCGACGATCATCAGATCATCGGCCGCCCAGGCGAATTGGCCGCCGAATGCGCCCCGCTCCCCGGCGTGAAAGCCGTATTCGCCCCCCCGGCTGACCCGCGTCCGCTCCTGCAGCTGGATGGTTCCGGTCAGGGCGCCGGCGCCGTAGGGACCCGCTCCAGCGCCGCGCACGACCAGCGCGCCCTCCAGCCCGGCCGACGGCAGGCCCGTCCACATCACCCAGCCGCCGAACGGGTCGTTCTGCGGAGCGCCGTCCAGGGTCACCAGGGCCCGTCCCGCGCCGGAGCCGGCGATGGCCCGAACCGTCATCCCCTGGGTGGTCGGATTGGCTGCGACGCTGGAGGTGCGCCGGAACAGCTGCACCCCGGGCACGAGCGTCAGGGCCTCGTCCAGGCGCGACGCCGTGGCGATGGCCTGGGCGTCGACCTTCAGCACGGCGAAGGCGGCGTCGGTCGGCGCCGGCGACAGGCGGGGCGCTGTGATGACGACCGACCTCAGTTCGAACGAATCCTCGAGCCTGATGGGCGCAGCCCAGGTCGGCCCTTCGACGGATCGCCGTGGGTCCCTCACCAGACCGGGCCCCTCCTCTCCGACCGGCGGGATCCCGGGATCGGCGATCACCGCCGACCGCGTTTCGGCGGCCGGCGGTTGTTGCGGGGGCGATGCGTCGACGGCGAAGGGCATGCCCTTCTTCTACTTGGCCGGCTTGGCCGCCGCCATCCGCGCCTTCTGGGCATGGGCCAGCGACAGGATGTACTGGCGCACGCCCTCGGCCTGGTCGGGCTTGAGGTAGGCGGCGAAGGACACCATGCCGTTGTCGACCCGGTCGCCGTCGATCACCACGCCCTTGAAGGCCGCGGCGCTCGGCGTCACCGGCGAGAAGCGCAGGTCGGGGATCGAGAACTCCGACACCGCGCTCGCGCCATGGCAGACCGAACAGTACTCGGCGTAGGCCTTGGCGCCGGCCGCGATCTGCTGCGGCGTGGCGGTGACGGCGGGCAGGTCCGGCATCTCGCGGACGACGACCGCACGCGGCGGCAGGGTCTGCTTGGCGCCCAGCTTGAAGACCAGGAGGCGGCGCGGACCGTCGGAACGCGGGTCGACCCCGGCCCCGGCGGTCAGCGCGAAGCCGCCGCCCCAGCCGGCCATGACCGCCACGTACTGCTCGCCGTCGATCTCGTAGGTCATCGGCGGCGCGACGATCCCGGTCTGGGCGTCGAAGCCCCAGACCTTCTTGCCGTCGGCGGCGTCGAAGGCGGCCAGCTCGCCGGTGGCCGAGCCTTGGAAGACCAGACCGCCGGCAGTGGCCAGCACGCCGCCGTTCCACGGTCCGCTGTAGGGCACGCTCCACTTCTCGGTCTGGGTCGCCGGATCCCAGGCGATCAGCCGGCCCTTGAGGCTGGCGCGGATCGCCTTCAGCGTCGCCTCATCGTCCGGCAACGCCGCCGCCAGGGTGTCGACCCCGATGTTCCAGGCCCCCGGCTGGTAGCGGAAGTTGGCGTTGGCCCCGCCCGGCGGCATGTAGGGGAACGGAATCTCCTGGGCCGGAATGTAGACCAGGTTGGTCTTGGGACTGTAGGCCATCGGCATCCAGTTGTGCCCGCCCAGCGGTCCCGGCATGGCCAGGGCGACGCCCTTCTCATAGCGGGCGTTGGGCGTCTCGACCGGGCGGCCGGTGGTCGGGTCGACATGCGTCGCCCAGCTGACCGGGACGTAGTTCTTGGCCGAGATCAGCTTCCCGTTGGCGCGGTCAATCACATAGAAGAAGCCGTTCTTGGGGGCCTGCAGCAGCACCTTGCGGACGGTTCCGCCGATCGGCATGTCGGCCAGGATGATGTGCTGGGTGGCGGTGTAGTCCCAGCTCTCGCCCGGCGTGGTCTGGTAGTGCCAGACGTATTGGCCGGTGTCGGGCTTGAGCGCCACGATCGAGGACAGGAACAGGTTGTCGCCCCCGCCCGGCGAGCGGATGTCGCGGTTCCAGGGCGAGCCGTTGCCGACGCCGATGTAGAGCAGGTCCAGGTCGGGGTCATAGGCCATCGAGTCCCAGACCGTGCCGCCGCCGCCGACCTTCCAGAACTCGCCCTTCCAGGTCGGACGCGCGATCTTCATGGCCTCGTCCGAGGCGGCGTCGTCCGTCTCCTTCTCGCCCGGCACCGTGTAGAAGCGCCACAGCAGCTTGCCGTTGTTCACGTCGTAGGCCGACAGGTAGCCGCGGACGCCCAGCTCGGCGCCGCCGTTGCCGATCAGGACCTTGCCCTTGATGATCCGCGGCGCGCCCGTGATCGTGTAGGGCTTGGACTGGTCGACGGTGACGACCGACCACAACTTCTTGCCGGTCTTGGCGTCCAGCGCCTCGAGGCGGCCGTCGAGCGTCCCGAACACCACCTTGCCCCGCCACAGGGCGACGCCGCGGTTGACGCTGTCGCAGCAGGCCTTCACCCCGGTCTTGCGGGGAACCTCGGGGTCGTACTCCCACAGCAGCTTGCCGGTCTTGGCGTCGAAGGCCCGTACGATCGACCAGGACGAAGTGGTGTAGAGCACCCCGTCGGCCATCAGCGGCGTCGCTTCGACGCCGCGGGTCTCCGGCAGGTCGTAGCTCCAGGCCAGGCCCAGCTGGCCGGCGTTGGCGACGTTGATCTTGTCGAGCGGACTGAACCGCTGCTCGCCGTAGGTTCGACCGTGGGTGATCCACTCGCCGGGAGTCTGATCCGCCGCCGCGATGCGCTTGCCGTCGACGCCGCCTTGTCCGCCGCCGCTGCATCCGGCCAGCAGGATTGCCGCGGTCGCGCAGGCGACCGCCAGAGCGTTGATCCGCCCCATCCTGTAGCTCCTCCTCTAGGCCGCGTCTGACGCGCGGTCGGGGAAGTATGGGAGCGCTCCGCAGCGTCAGGCAAGCCGTCGGCGCAGGGCCTCCAGCATCGGCTTCTCGACGCCGAAATAGGTCGCCAGACCGGCCAGGACGGCGATCGCCAGCGCCAGGGGAATGAACACCGGCGCGTTCCAGGTTCCCATCGTCACGGCCAGGGCGCCGATGCTGAGCGTGTGGGTGAGGTAGAGCGAGTAGGAGGCGTCGCCGAGCGTCTTGAGGCCCGGCAGTCCCTTCCAGCCGCCGTCGGCCTCGACGGACACGGCGCCCGCCACGACCAGCACGGCGGGCAGGCCCCATACCATCGGCCGCCACAGGTCCGGATCGATGTGCGACAGCTCGATGCCGACGAACAGCACCAGGCCCAGACCGAACAGCAGCCAGCCGATCGTGCGGTCGGGCAGCATCCGCTCCTGCGCCAGCCGCGCCAGCCAGACTCCGGCCAGGAACTCCAGGAACATCGGATTGAGCAGCATGACGTAGGCCGGCGGCCAGGCGAACCCCGCCAGCGCCAGCGCCGTCAGGGCGACGGTCAACGCCGCGAGCCGCCGTCGCTCGGGCAGCAGCAGCCCGGCCGCGAAGACCAGATAGAACACCGCCTCGTAGTTCAGCGTCCAGCCCGGCGGCAGGATCGGAAACGGCAGACCGGCCGGGTTGTAGTGCTGCACGAAGGCCAGCGAGAGCAGGACGTGGCCGGCCGTCGGCTCGACGTCCGGGAACCGCTGCGGCGCGATCAGCGCCCCGGCGACCAGCACCAGCGTCACCAGCCAGTACAGCGGCGCGACCCGGACCAGACGGCGCCTCACGAAGGCGGTCGGCGAGGCCTCGCGACCGCCGGCGGTGACGGTCCACATCACGAAGCCGCTGATCACGAAGAATACGTCCACGCCCGCCGCCCCGATGCTGAACGGCAGCCGCGCCCATTGGCAGGCGTGGAACAGCGCCACCGACAAGGCCGCGAGCCCCCGCAGGTGCTGGATCGACGTCCATGTCCCCCCCGGCGCCGTCACGTCAGCCGCAGGTCCCTGGCATCTTCGCGATCCACTGCCGCAGCATCGCCACGGCTTCGTCCTGGACGAGGGCGCGCCCCAGCTCAGGCATCATGGCGCCGGGATCGGTGGAGGCGGTGCGGTAGACCAGGATCGACTCGTCGGGCTTGCCGGGATGGACGCCGAAGCGGAAGCCGCCGGTCCCCTGCCCCGCCGCGATCGGCGGCTTGCACAGGCCGATCCGGGGGCCGGTCGCGGTCGCCGCGTCGAGGTAGAGGCCGGAGGTGTCCGCCGGTCCGGTGGCGCTGTGACAGTGCGCGCAGTTGATGTCCAGCCACGCCCGGGCGCGGGCGTCGATGTCCGCCGTCGGATCGGTCCAGACCGCCGCCTTCGGCCGCTGGTCCGCCGTCGGCAGGCCGCGCAGGTAGCCGACCGCCGCCAGCCGCTCCAGCTGACCGTCCCGGTTGATGTGCCGCGCCTTCAGCCCTATCGGGCGCAGGGCCTTGGTCGCATGGTCCGTGGCGTGGCAGCCGGCGCACTGGTTCACGTTCGGGACCTGATAGACGAAACTGTCCTTCCGCCCGGGCCGCTCCAGCGTCATCGGGATGGACTGGCCGGTGCGCTTCAGCCTCGCGGTCTTCTGAGCCTCGTCCCAGACATAGGGCAGCGCCACCCAGCCGGCCTGTCTCCGCACCAGGATGCGGGTCTCGACCAGCCTCACCTTCGAGAGGTCCGCCACGTCCTTGATGTCGGCCAGATGCAGGCCGTCCCCGGGGGCGACGCCGCCGCCCGCGGCCTTCGGGTAAAGGAAGGTCTTGGTGATCACCGTGCCGACGGGAAAGTCAAAGGCCTGGTCCGGCGACCAATTCGCCGCCTGGCCCTTGGGGACCCAGACGGTGCGCAGCTTGCCGGCGTAGTCGGTGAACAGCGGCGTGTTCAGCTCGTAGGGCTCGGCGCCGGGGGCCAGGACCAGTCGCCCCTCCCGCACCCCGACCATGCCCCAGTCGGACAGGCTTTCGGGCAGCCCCTCCGCGATGTAGCGCGGCTCCAGCGGCCGCGGCGAACAGGCCGCGAGCGCCAGGACCGCCAGGACGACGAAAAGGCGCATCATTCGCCGCCCGGCGCCGGGATCCTGCTCTCCGACGGGATCGGCCCGGCCGCCGCGACATTGGCCGCGGGCAGCGGTTCCAGCCGACAGGCAAGGCTCGCCACCTTCGGCGACTTGTACTTGTTGGGCCCGTCGGCGTTCAGCACCTGGGCCGCGCCGTTGTCGACGCAGATGGCCAGCGCCGGGTCCGGCTTGCCGTCCTTCAGTTTCTTGGCGTCGACGTAGCCGTCCCACAGCACGTCGGGCAGGCGGCCGTTGAGACCGAACATCGCCACTCTCAGCGCCTGCAGGTCGACGCCGTCCGGCTTGCCGCCGCCCGGCGCGAAGCGGTTGCCGTGCACGAAAATCGCTTCGGGATAGGGGTCGAAAGTCTCGGCCACGCCCTCCGAGGCCTTGTAGCCCGCCGAGAAGAAGCTGGAGACGATGACGTTGGCGGTCTGGTTGGCACCGATCTCGTTGTCGAAGATCTCGACCTTGTCGTTGGAATTGATGATCACCCCGGTCCCGGCCGGCACCGAAGCCACGGCCGTGCCCTTGCGTCCGAAGTTGCCGGTGTTGTTGCCCACGACCCGGTTGCGGAACACCCGAGCGCCGAAGCCCGGGACCTTCAGGTTGGGCATGTTGAACACCAGGATGCCGCCGGTGTTGTTGGTCGCCAGGTTGTCGTAGACGTCGGCCTGCTGGGTGTTCTCGATCTCGATGCCGGCGACGTTGAACTCGGCGCGGTTGCGGCGGACCACCACGTTCTGCGACTGGCCGACGTAGATGCCTGCGTCCGAAGCGCCGATGGCGACGCTGTCCTCGATCAGCAGGTTCTTCACCTGCACCGGATAGAGGCCGTAGGCGCCGTTGCTGGTCTTCGGTCCGCCGGTCCATTCCGCCCGCACCCGTCGGATGACGATGTTCTCGCCCTCGTTGACCTTCAGAGCGTCGCCCTTGGCGTCCTCGAGCGCCAGATCCTCGATGGTGAAGTCGGAGGCGTTGACCAGCAGCCCCTCGGCCCCGGCCGTCTGGCCCTTGAAGCTGAGGACGGTCTTGTCCATCCCGGCGCCGCGGATGGTGACGCCGTCGACCTCCAGGCTCAGCCCCTTGTCGATGGCGTAGACGCCGGCGGGGATGGTGATCACGTCGCCCGCCTTGGCGTCGATCAGCTTCTGGATCAGCTCTTCCTGATAGCTCGCGTTCGGCTTCTCCGCCGAGCCGCCGCCCTGGCCGCAGCCTGCCACCGCCAAGACGAGCGCGCTCGCCATCGCCAAGCCGCCGAGCCGGCGGCCGATGCCCTGCCCCATGGGCGTCCTCCCTTTGTACGGCCGGACTCTGAACGGTCCGGTCTCGGAGGGACGGTGGCATGGCGGCACGGGGGCGGCAATGATGGATGCTCCCCGCTGAGGGAGCTGTCGGCGAAGCCGACTGAGGGGTCATGCTCGTTCGACAGACCCCCTCCGTCTCGCCTTAGGCGAGCCGCCTCCCCCAGAGAGGAGGATCCGAAGCCTCAAGCCCTCCCGTACCGCTGACCGAGATCGGCCGTCACCGCCTCGAACTCCTCGATGGCGTCGCGGAGGATGTCGGCCACCGGGCGGACGCTGTCGATGCGGCCCGCGACCTGGCCGGACAGGGCGATGGACGCCTCCATGTCGCCGCCGAAGTAGAGGTCGAGCGCGTTGCCGAACTCCTTCATCGGCCCGTCGGACGGCGGGTCCTTCTCCATCCGCGTGGTCTTCTCCGTGCGCAGCGCCCGCAGCGCCGGGCCGGGTCCGAAGCGGTTGAGGAAGACGGTGTCGGTCTCGGCCGCCGCGACGATGGCGTCCTTCCAGTTCTGATGCACGGGCGACTCGGCCGCGGAGACCATCCGGGTGCCCATCTGAATGCCTTCGGCCCCCAGGGCGAAGGCGGCGGCCATGGTCCGGCCGTCCAGCATGCCGCCGGCCGCGATGATCGGAACGTCGACCTTGCCGGCGATCAGCGGCAGCAGGACCATCAGCGCGACCTCGCGCGGGTTCTTGAAGCCGCCGCCCTCGCCGCCCTCGACCACCAGGCCGTCCACGCCCGCCTCGATCGCCTTCAACGCGGCCTGCAGCGACGGCACCACGTGGAAAACGGTCAGCCCGGCGCCCTTCAGCGCCTCGCAGTACTTGCGCGGGTCACCGGCCGAGGTGGTCACGAACTTCACGCCCTGGTCGATGACGAACCGGACGATGTCGGGATCGCGGACGAAGGCCTGGGCGATGTTCACGCCGAACGGCTTGTCGGTCAGCTCGCGCATCTTGGCGATCTCGGCCCGGACTTCGTCGAGCTGGCCGGAGGAGGTCTCGATGATCCCCAGCCCGCCGGCGTTGGACACCGCCGAGGCCAGCCTCGACCGCGCGATCCAGCCCATCGGGGCCTGCACGATGGGATACTGCACTCCGAGCATCCGGGTGATGCGGTTGTCGATCACGGCGTCCTCTCCCTGTTTTCCCGCGAGGCTAGCGAGCCGAACAGCTGTTTGGAAGTGATGCGCCGAATCCACGACACTGCGAATTAGTCGCAGGGTTGTTGACCGTCAGCCGTTCCAGGCCTATGCCGCGCCACTTCTGTGCGAATGACTCGCACAACCATTCACATTCGCTGCCTGAGGGGGCGTCCATGCTCTACAGAACCTCCCGTCGCCTGGCGCTGCTCGCCGCCGCGGCCGGCGCGGCCCTCGCCGCCGCCCCCGCCTGGTCCGCCGAGGCCGCCGCCGGCGACGCCGCCACCGTCGATCCCGTCGTCGTCACCGCCACCCGCACCGAGAAGCCGCTCGACGAGGCCCCGGTGACCGCCTCGGTGATCACCGACAAGCAGATGGACGACCGGCTGGTCACCGACATCAAGGACCTGATCAAATACGAACCCGGCGTCTCGGTCCGCACCAGCCCGGCGCGCTTCAACGCCGCCGGCTCCGGCACGGGCCGCGACGGCAACAGCGGCTTCAACATCCGGGGCCTCGAGGGCAACCGCGTGCTGATCCAGGTCGACGGCATCCGCGTTCCCGACGCCTTCGACTTCGGCGCCCAGAACGTCGGCCGCGGCGACTACGCCGACCTCGGCATGATCAAATCGGTCGAGATCGTGCGCGGCCCCGCCTCCGCCCTCTACGGCAGCGACGGCCTGGCCGGCGCGGTCAGCTTCTTCACCAAGGACCCGAAGGACTTCCTGCGCGAAGGCCGCAGCTGGGCGGCCGAGGCCAAGGCCGGCTACGCCAGCGCCGACGACAGCGCCTACGGCAACCTGATCTTCGCGGGCCGGACCGGCGACTGGGAAGGCATGATCTCCTACACCCGCCGCGAGGGCCACGAGCAGGAGACGCGGGGCGGCGTCGGCGGCGCGGGCGCGGCCCGCACCGAGGCCAACCCGCAGGACTACGGCAGCAACGCCATCCTGGCGAAGCTTGTCTTCACGCCGCAGGACGGCCACCGCATCCGCCTGACCTACGACCACCTGGACAGCGAGATGGACGCCGACGTCCTCAGCGCCCAGGGCACGTCGATGGGCGTCACCACCACCCAGGTCCTGGCCCACGACGAAACCGATCGCGACCGCATCAGCCTCGACTACCGCTTCAACAACGGCTCGGGCCTGCTGACCGCCGTCAACGCCGCCGTCTACTACCAGGACAGCACCACTCGGCAGTACACCTTCGAAGACCGCAGCTCGGTCGACCGCACGCGCGACAACACCTTCGACAACAAGGTCTGGGGCGGCACTGTCCAAGTCGACAGCCAGTTCGAGACCGGCGGCCTGTCCCACTATCTGGTGTGGGGCGGCGATATCTCGAAGACCCGCCAGGAGATGGTCCGTCGCGGCACCGTCCCCAGCGCCGGGGACTCGTTCCCCAGCCGCGCCTTCCCGAACACCGACTACACCCTGGTCGGCCTCTATGTTCAGGACGAACTGAAGTTCCTGGACGGGCGGCTGTCGATCTATCCGGCCCTACGCTTCGACTACTATGACCTGTCGCCGAAGGCCGACGCCCTCTACGTCGGCCCGGCGCCGAAGAGCAGCAGCGACTCCCACGTCTCGCCCAAGCTGGGCGTGGTCTGGGCGGCGACCGACTCCGTCAAGGTGTTCGCCAACATCGCCGCCGGCTTCAAGGCCCCGGCCCCATCCCAGGTGAACACCAACTTCAGCAACCCGCTGCAGTACTACACCTCGATCTCGAACCCCGACCTGAAGCCGGAGACGAGCGAGACCATCGACGGCGGCGTCCGCTGGACGTCCGGTCGCTTCTACGCCGAGGTCAGCGCTTTCGCCGGCCGCTACGAGGACTTCATCTCCCGCGAGATGGTCAGCGGCTCGCTGCGTCCGGGCGACCCGGGCGTGTTCCAGTTCGTGAACTTCAGCGACGTGAAGATCCGCGGCCTGGAGGCCAAGGCCCGGCTGCGCCTCGACGGCGGCTGGACGCTGATCGCAGCCGCTTCCGGCGCCCGCGGCGACGCCAAGAACAGCCGCGGCAGCGCTCCGCTGACCTCCATCGATCCGGTGAAGGTCGTGGCCGGCGCGGCCTGGGACGATCCGTCGGGCCGCTACGGCGGCGAGCTCAGCATCACCCACGTGGCCGGCAAGGACGAGAGCCGCGCCTGCACCACGGCCTGCTTCGCTCCGCCGTCCTTCGACGTGATCGATCTGACCGCCTACTGGAACGTCACCGACAACGTCACCCTGCGCGGCGGCGTCTTCAATCTGACCGACCAGAAGTACTGGTGGTGGAGCGACGTCCGCGGCGTCAATCCGGCGGTGAACCCCGTCGACGCCTTCACCCAGCCGGGCCGCAACTTCGGCCTGTCCTTGTCCCTCAAGCTGTGATCCGCACCATGCGCAAGACCCTCCTCGCCCGCTCCGTCGCGCTGGCCGCGTTCGGCGCCGCCCTGACCATCGCGCCGATGGCCGCCCTGGCCCAGGCCGCGCCGGCCGCCGCCACGGCGCCGTCCGCCGCCTTCGAGCAGGACCGCAAGTCGATCCTGGCCATGGCCGGCGAGTACAAGGTCCGCTTCGACTTCCGGGAGACCACGCCCTTCGTCGCCGACTACAAGCCGCTCGACGGCAAGATCAGCGGCGGCCACGAGGTCGTCCGGGTGATCGAGGACACCGGCCGCGTCATCCGCCTGCAGCACCTGCTGGTGGTCGACGCCGGCGGCAAGCCGATGGTGATCAAGCACTGGCGGCAGGACTGGACCTACGAGCCGACCGAGGTCCTGACCTACGTCAGCACCGGCAAGTGGGTGCTCAAGCCGGTCCCGGCCGCCGAGCGCAAGGGCGCCTGGTCGCAGACGGTCTGGCAGACCGACGACGCCCCGCGCTACGGCGGCGTCGGCCGCTGGGAGTACGACAACGCCGTCTCACGCTGGACCAGCGCCCCGACCCTGCGTCCGCTGGCCCGCCGCGACGCCGTGCGCAAGCCGGTCTACGACCACTACGTCGGCGTCAACCGCCACGCCCTGACCCCGAACGGCTGGGTCCATGAACAGGACAACGCCAAGATCGGCCTGCGCGACGGCAAGCCGGTCACCTTCGTCCACGAATGGGTGGTGAACACCTACAGCAAGTTCTCGGACTACGACGTCGCCGCGGCCGACGCCTACTGGGCCGGCTCCAAGGGCTACTGGGCGGCCGTGCGCAAGGCCTGGGACGACGCCACCGTCAAGAACAAGGGCATCGCCGTCGAGGAAGAGGCCGAGGCCGGCTCGGTCACGGGCCCGACCCTGATGGGCCTGGCCGAGGACATCCTCAAGGGCGAGAAGACCGAGGCCGCCGCCATCGCCGAGGCCCGTCAGGTCATCGCCGAGGAAGGCAAGGCGCCGTAGGCCGCCGCCCACGAAAGTATCCCCAAGCACTCATGAAAACGCCCGCGACCAACCGGTCGCGGGCGTCTTTTTGTGCGGCGTTGGGGAGCATCAACCATGGTCCCCTCATCCTCGCGCTTGTCGCGAGGCCCCATGAACACTGATGAACCTGAGCAGGGCGCGGTTGGAGCGCCTTGCTGGCTCTCGGTCGTCACACACATGGGTCCGCGAGGATGACGGCGGGGGACGGCGCAAGCCGTCCCCGTCAAGGCACGAAGGCCAGGTAGAGACCCACGAACACGGCCAGGCTGACCGCCGTCAGGATCAGGCTGGTCTTAAGCCGGAAGCGAAGGCTGAAGAACAGCACATAGCCGATCACCGACAGCGCCAGCACCAGGATGGCGGTGACGTCGATCAGCAGCTTCCAGACCAGGCCGGTGTTCTTGCCCTTGTGCAGGTCGTTGATGATCGAGGTGGCGGTCGCCGGCTGAATGGTCGCCTCGGCCTTGCCGGTTTCCAGGTCCAGGATCACGTCGGTGGCGCCGGTCGCGCCTTCGAAACGCAGCATGGCCTCGCCGTCGAGCATCTCGCCGCTGGAGTAGGCGCCGCGCGGCTTGATCCGCTTGGCCACCTCGGCGGCGAGAGCCTTGGGCTGGTCTTCGGCCTTCATCGCGCCGGCGATCGCGGTCGAGGGAACCTGGCCGGTCACGCTCTGCTCGGCCGGCTTCTTTCCCTGCAGCCATTCGGGGTGGTTCAGCAGGATGCCGGTGAAGCTGAAGAACATCAGCGCCAGGAAGGCGAACGCCGAGATGTAGGCGTGCAGCATCCGGCTGGTGCGGTAGAAGGCGCCCTTGTCGAAACCCTTGCGGACCTTCGGTTTCTTGGCCGCCTTGGCCACGTCGTCCTTCATCACTTCTTCTTGCCGTAGCGCAGGGCGACGCCGCCCAGCTCTTCCTTGCCCGGGATCGAGACGTTGGCCGCCGCCGCGCCCACGACCAGGTCGCTGCTGACGTAGCTGTGGCCGCCGTGCTCGCGCACCGCTTCGACATGGATGGTGTAGGTCCCCTGCCCGACCGGCTTGCCGGCCTGGTCACGACCGTCCCAGGAGGCGCTGTACTTGCCGGGCGCGCGGGTCGGACGGGCGGTGGAGGCCACCTCGGGCGTCTTGCGGCCGTAGCGGCGCCAGAAGACGTAGTTGTCGGGGATCCACTTGGCGTTGTCGCCCAGCATGGTCAGCACCCGGACCAGCTGCTTGTTCTCGTCGGTCACCCAGATGGCGACGTAGGGCGCACGGTAGTTGCCGACGTCGATCTTGGGCACCTCGTAGCCGACGGCGACCTCGAACCCCTTGGGCCAGGCCGGGCCGTCGGCGACGCGGATCAGCCGGGCGCGCGGGCCGTCGCGGGTGTCGACCAGCCGTTGCCAGCCGGCGGAGACGCGACGACCGCCGTCGGCGCGGAACACCAGGGCCTCGACGCCCGGCGTGCGATCGGCCAGGGCGATGGCGGCGTCGACGTCCATGACGCCCATGGCCGTGGCCAGGGCGTCGGCGTCGGCGGCGCTCGCCGCCGTGACGCAGACGGCGTGGGTCGCCTCGACGGGGCGGCCGTCGGCCGGGTCCAGGGTCGCGCTGAACGCCTGGCCGTTCACGATCAGATCGCGCAGACCGCGGCCGCTGTAGGCCACCGCGCGATCATCGGCCGCCAGCACGGTCACCGGCGCGGCGTTGTCGGCCGTCTCGCAGGCCTCCGCCACGCCGACGCGCCAGGCGCCGCCCGGTCCCCGCCCCCAGCAGCGCAGATCGCCGCCGATGTCGACCATCACGCCGGCGACGTCGGGCGACGCCGCACGGGCCGCCTCCAGCGCCTTGTCGATCACATAGCCCTTGGCCACGCCGTCCAGGTCGAAGGTCACGCCGTCGGGACGGGTCACGGTGCGGGTCGCCGCATCCAGCGTGACGGCGCCCGGCGCCCGATGAGCGCCGGTCTCGCCGCGGCGCAGGGCCGCCGTCGTCGCGCCGATCCGCGCGTCGAAGGCGCCGCCGGTGCGCTCGCGCCAGGCCTCGGCCGTGCTCAGCACCGCGAACAGGTCCGGCGAGACCACGCGCTTCCGGACACCGTTGAGCGCCGCCAGTTCGCTGTCGTCCCGCCAGCCGGACAGGATCACGTCGAGCCGATCGATCTCGGCCCGCGCCGCCGCCGCCGCCATCTCGGCCGAGGCCTGGCTCGAGGCGACGACGGCGAGATCCAGCGAAGTCCCCAGGACGTGGTCGTCGTGCATCCGCCAGGTCCGGACCTCCGCCTGCGCCGGGACGGCGGCCAGGGCCGCGGCGGCGCCCAGCCCGACGGCCAGGGTCCGTGATGTCGACATGGAGCACTCCAGAGATAAAGATCGCCGGAGGGGAGCCGGCCGTTTGGCCCGGACCATAGAAAGCCGACGCAAGGATTGCAACTGCGAGCCACTCGCAGTAATCCCTGCGCAAATGGCGCAACCTAGCGCCGAACAACGCGGGAGATGGGGCGATGGCCGTCAGGAACACCATGATCAAGGGCGGCGCCGCCGCGCTGTTGGCCGGGACCACGCTGCTGTTCGCGGCCGGCTCCGCCCTGGCCCACACGCCCTACGTCGTGCCCTTCACCTTCTCGCCGGAGCGCGACTACGTCGGGCTCGAAGGCGGCATGGCCGAAGAAGGCTTCTTCATTCCGGACTTCGCCATCCGCGGCTCGGGCGACTGGACCGTGGTCGGCCCCGACGGCGTCGCCAGGCCGATTGCGCCGACCACGCTGAAGTCGGTCACTGTCGTCGACGCCCCCCTGCCGACCGAGGGCACCTACCGCATCGGCACCGGCCAGCGCCCGGGCCGCCAGGGCAAGGTCGCCAAGATCGACGGCGTCTGGCGTCAGGTCCGCCCGGATCCGGCTCCGGGCGCCGCCCCGCCGCAGCGCCGCATGGACGAGGAGCCGGGCGCGGCCAACACCGGCCCGATCGACGCCTCCAAGGTGCCCGCCGGCGCCCAGATCGTCGACACCCAGGGCATCCTGATCGCCGAGACCTACGTCACCCGCGGCGCCCCGACGCCGGTCAAGCCGACCGGCGCCGGCTTCGAGATCGAGCCCATCACCCATCCGAGCGAAGTCTATCTCGACGACGGCTTCACCTTCCGCGCCCTGGTCGACGGCAAGCCGGCGCCGGGCCTGCATGTCACCATCTATCGCGGCGGCGAGACCTATGCCGCCAAGCGCACCGCCATCGAGGCGACCACCGGCGCCGACGGCAAGGCCTCGGTGAAGTTCGAACAGCCCGGCGCCTATATCCTCGAGACCCGCTATCCGGGGCCGCCCGCCGCCGGCGCCGCCCCGGCCGCCAAGACCTACGTCTACACCCTGAGCTTCGAAGTCACCGACTAGGGCGCCGCCACGTCAGGCCGATTCGTCAATTGACTTGACGATAATCTCGGCGCGATCCTCCACCTCGAAGACAGGTGGAGGATCGCCATGGCTCACCAAGCCGCTCGCCGGATTCAGTTCAACGGCGCGCACCACGTCGCCTTTCGGTGCCGCGACGCCGAGCAGACGCGCTGGTTCTACGAGGACGTCCTGGGCCTGCCCCTGGCCGCCGCGCTGATCATCGAAGCCGTCCCGGGCGCACACGAGGACACGCCCTATCTGCACATGTTCTTCGAGGTCGGCGACGGGAAGTACCTGGCCTTCTTCGACGAGCCGACCAAGACCACCGCCCAGTGGTTCGGCCGCAAGGACAGCTTCGACATGCACTACGCCATCGAGGCGCGGTCGGAGCAGGACATGCTGGAGATGCAGGCCCGCATCAACGCCGCCGGCAAGTCCTGCGTCGGCCCGATCGACCACGGCTTCGTGCGCTCGGTCTACATGTACGATCCCAACGGCATCCAGGTGGAGATCACCCTTCGCACCGGCCGCCACGACGCCATCATGGCCGAGGAGGCCGGCCACGCTCGCGACCAGATCGCCGACTGGGGCCGCCGCACCCGCGAGGCCAAGATGGCCAAGTTCGGCGAGGCCGAACTGGCCAGGCGCGGGAGCCGCTGAGGATGTCGGCGGCCTACCAGCGGATCCCCTACCTGATCGTCTTCGACGAGAGCGCCGCCTTCAAGGACACCTACGCCGGCCAGATCGGCAAGGTGACGCTGGAGGCGCATCTGCTGAAGCCGGAGACGCCGTCCGACACCGTGGTGATCATGATGCACCCCATCGGCGGCGGGGCCTATCTGCCGATGCCGGGGGCGCTGGCCAAGCTGGGCGTGCACGTCATCTACTGCAACAGCCGGTTTCGCGGGAACGATGCGGCCCTGACCATGGAGAAGGTCGCCCTGGACCTGGGCGCCTGCGTCCGCGACGCCAAGGAACGGCTCGGCTACGGCAGGGTGGTGCTGGGCGGCTGGAGCGGCGGCGGGGCGCTGTCGCTGTTCTACCAGGCCGAGGCGCAGAACCCGACCGTCACCCACACGCCGGCCGGCGATCCGCTGGACCTGACGGCGGCCGGGCTGATCCCTGCGGACGGGGTGATGCTGCTGGCCTCGCACCTGTCGCGGAACCTGACTTTGACCGAGTGGATGGACCCGTCGATCACCGACGAGACCCGTCCGTTCGAGCGCGATCCGGAATGGGACCTCTACAATCCCGCCAACCCGAACCAGGCCCCCTACTCGGCCGACTACATCGCCGAGTTCCGGTCGCGCCAGGTCGCCCGCAACCGGCGCATCACGGACTGGGCTCTGGCCGAGCTGAAGGCCCTGCGCGACGCCGGCCGGCCGCACGCGGAGCGCTGCTTCACAGTGCAGGGCACCATGGCGGATCCGCGCTGGCTGGACCCGGCGGTGGACGCCAACGACCGCAGGCCGAACTGGTGCTTCCTGGGCGAGCCGCGACTCGTGAACGACGGGCCGGTCGGCCTGGCCCGCTTCACCACCCTGCGCAGTTGGCTGTCGCAATGGTCCTACGATCTGTCGAACGCCGACGGGTTGAAGTGCGCCGCCCGGCTGACCGTCCCGCTGCTGGTGATCGAAAACGGCGCCGACGACGCCTGTACGCCCAGCCACGCGGCCCGGCTGATGGCCGCGGCCCGGCACGCGCCGCAGACCCGCCATGTGATCCAGGGCGCCAACCACTACTATTTCGGACAGCCTGGGCGGGGCTCCGAAGCGGCCGGAATCGTGAGGGATTGGCTGGAGCGGTTCGACTGACCGCGGGGGCCCGGCCGCGCCACGGGCGGCGCGGCCGAGCGCTTCCCAGCGGAGGTGAGGGACACCGGGGGAAGCGGGAAGATCTCTTCCCGCAATTTCATATGGGGATCAGGGGCAGCCCCGGCCAGTACCAACCGGGAGCGTGCGACGGCTTGTCGCCGTGTTTTGCGATGGTACCGCCTTCCCGGTTCGAACGGGAGACCTCCAGAGCCACAATCTGGCGCTCTAACCAACTGAGCTAAGGCGGCGCGCTTTCGCGAGGGGGGTGGTTTAGTCGGAGCCGGCCTCGGGATCAAGCGGAGCTTGCACGGTTTCAACAGCCAAAGCAGCATCTCGCCCATGAACGCGATCAAAACCCGCCGGATCGAGGCCAACGGCCTGACCTTCACCATCGACGAGGCGGGCGAAGGCGACGCCGTCGCCCTGTGCCTGCACGGCTTTCCGGAGAGTCGCCATTCCTGGCGGCATCAGCTGCCGCTGCTGGCGGACATGGGCTGGCGGGCCGTGGCGCCGGACCAGCGGGGCTATGGCGACTCGAGCCGCCCGCTCGGGAAGGCGGCCTATCGGATCGAGCACCTGGTCGCCGACGCCGAAGCGATGTTCGAGGCCCTGGGAGCCAAGCGGCGGCTGCTGGTGGCCCACGACTGGGGGGCGGTGGTCGCCTGGGCCCTGGCCATGGAGACCCGGACGCCTCTGGACGGGCTGGTGATCATGAACGTCCCCCACCCGGCCGTCTTCCAACAGGTCCTGCAGCGCAGCTTCGGCCAGCTGCGCAGGTCCTGGTACGTCTTCTTCTTCCAGCTGCCCTGGCTGCCCGAGGCGGCCCTGACCGCGCGCGGGGCCCGGGCCGTGGGCGAGGCCTTCCGCGGCATGGCCGTCGACAAGAGCCGCTTCCCGGACGACGTCCTGGACCACTATCGCGCCAACGCGCTCAAGCCGGGGGCCATGACCGCCATGGTCAACTGGTACCGCGCCAACTTCGGCGGCGCCCTCGCCCGCTGGGCGCCGGGGAAGGCTCCGATAATCGAGACCCCGACCCTGATGGTCTGGGGCGAGGAGGATACGGCGCTCGGTCTCGAGCTGACCGAAGGCTACGAACCCTATGTCCGGGACTTCACCCTGCAGCGCCTGCCGGGCGTCTCTCACTGGGTCCAGCAGGAGGCGCCGGAGGCCGTCAACGCCGTCCTGGCGGACTGGCTGAAGGCCAAGGGGCTGACGCCCGCCTGAAGGCCCCGGAGACGCCTTCTCGCCGCCCTGTCCGCGCCACGGTTCCAGACGAAAGAAAAACGCCCCGGAAGTTTCCTTCCGGGGCGTTCGTCTTGTCTGCGTTCAGAGCCTTACTGGGGCAGCTTGAACACCAGCGGGATACGGACCGAAGCCCCTTCCACCGGCGAGCCGTCCTTGGTCTGCGGACGCATCTTGAACAGCCGGGACAGCTTGAGGGCCGCGTCACCGAACCCGAGATCAGCGGGTTCTTCGGACACGACTTCACAGCCTTCCAGCGTGCCGTTCGCCTTCACGCGGCACAGGAGCGTGGCCTTGCCTTCCCGTTCCAGGCGCTGGGCGCGGTCCGGGTAGTAGCGGGCCATGTCCTCGCCACTCGGACGACGAGACCAATCCGGGCTCGTGATGACCGAGGGACGCGGCGGAGCCGGAGGAGCGGGCGGCGCGATAACCGGCGGAGCCGGGGTCTCGACGCGTTCCGTCTTCGGCACCGGCGGCACCTGAAGCGGCGGCGGCGGCGGCACGTCCGGCGGCGGAGCCACCGGCGGACGCGGCTGCAGCCGAGGCGGCGGCGGCTTGTCCGTAGGCGGCGGCGGCGGCGGAGGCGGCGGCGGCGGCGGCGGCGGCTTGATCAGCTGGGTGTCGATCTTCTCGTCCTCGAAGATCCGCTCCTTGATGGTGAAGCGCATCTTGTAGAGGTAGAGACCGAGCAGGAAGTGCAGCCCCAGCACGATGATGATGCCGATGGTGAAGCCCTTGCCCAGACCCTTGGAGGTCGGGACGTCGAACGGGTTGTGCACCTTCAGCGGAGCGTCGTCTTTGTTCTGCTCTGCCATCGCTACTTACCCGAGTCGTCGGTGCCGATAAGGGCCACGCTGTAGAAGCCGTTGTCCTGCAACGTGTTCATCACCTGCATGAACTCGCCGTAGCGAACCTCCTTGTCGGCGCGGATGAAGAGCCGCTCCTTGGAAGGGTCGCGTTGGCCGACCTGCTTGCGAAGATCGTCTCCCATCGTCGCCAGATCGGTCGGGAAGTCACCGATGTACAGGTGCCCGCCCTTCTGGATCGAGATGTAGATCGGCTTCGGCGGATTCGGTCGAGGCTTGGCCACCGCGGTTGGCAGCTTAAGCTCGACCGAGACGCTGGCCAGCGGCGCCGCCACCATGAAGATGATCAGAAGAACCAGCATGACGTCCACGAAGGGCGTCACATTGATTTCGCTGTTCTGCTCAACCTGGTACCTGTCGCCGCCGCCGGAGCCCGAGAGTTTGGCGGCCATTGGTGTTAGGCCCCCTTGTCGAGCTGCCGCGAGATGGCGTTCATCAGTTCAGCGTTGAAGCCGTCCGAGCGGGTGCCGAACGCAGAGATCTGCGTCTGGAAGTAGTTGTAGAAGATAACCGCCGGGATAGCGGCGAACAGACCGATACCCGTGGCGAGCAGCGCCTCGGCGATGCCGGGGGCGACGACGGCCAGGTTGGTCGTGTTGGTGTTCGCGATGCCGATGAACGAGTTCATGATCCCGTAGACGGTGCCGAACAGACCGATGAACGGACCGGACGAACCGACCGAGGCCAGGAACTGCATGCCGCTGGACAGGCGCTTCGAGAGCGACGACTGCACGGCCGACACGGCGGTCTGGGCGCGGTAGATGGTGCTTTCGCGGTGCTCGCCGGCGACCGACAGACCGGCCTGACGGGACAGCTCCACTTCCGAGGCGGCCGCGGCGGCCATGTCGGCCAGCGGGTTGCCTTCGAATTCGTCCGACATGGCGATACGGCCCATGTCCTGGATCGACTTGGCCGAGCGGAAGGCTTCGACGAAGCGGTCCGACTTACGGCGCAGGCCGCCGAACTCGAGCAGCTTCGTGATCAGCAGGGTCCAGGAGAAGATCGAGGCCAGGACCAGGCCGATCATGACCACCTTCACGACCCATTCGGCGTCCATGAACATGGTGATCGGGGTCAGCTTGCCGCCATGGCTGTCGATGGTCGGCGGAGCCTTGGCTTCGTCGGCCGGAGCAGCAGCGTCGGCGGCAGGAGCGGCGGGAGCGGCGGCGGCGTCAGCAGCCGGCGCGGCGGCGGCGGCGGCCGGATCGGCGGCCGGGGCGGCCGCGTCCTGCGCGAACGCCGGAGCGCTGACCATAAGCGCAGCGGCGCCCATGATCGCGATGAAGGGGGTCAGTCGTTTGTTGTCGAGCATCTTTCGCCAGTTCCTGGTTGGTCTAGCTAGTGTGGACCGAGGGTCGTCGCGCGATAGCGTCTCCACCCTACTCTAATTCTGCCCGGCCCGTGATCCGTTAGGACCCTGGGCCAGAAAACCGCTGTCGCTGCGCCGACCCGAAACGACTCTCCGATCATTCGTTGCCGAAGATGGCGTTCCGAAGGCGCAAGACGGCCCGGGGGTCCGAGGACCTCCGGGTCGATCCGCCAAGTTAGACTTGGCACGCAAGCCCTTTGGCAACCCCTTTCTCCAACGTCAAGGGGCAAGGCCGACCCTTTTTTAACCCCTCAGGAACCCCTCGACGCAGTTATTTTGCACTGCACAATCTGAATATCGGGAAGGATCGAGAGTTTTTCCCGTTCCGATAGAAAAGCCTCGCTGCACCGCAACATGACTCATCAACCGCCGGTCTCTTCCGAGAAGCGCTTCGAGTGCGAATGGAAAGGATGGGATGGTGGTGCCTGGGGCCGGAATCGAACCAGCGACACGCGGATTTTCAATCCGCTGCTCTACCAACTGAGCTACCCAGGCCTAGGCCTTGAAGGCCCCGCGTTTTCGCGGAGGCCGCGTCTATAGAAGAGGGATTCCCGCAAGTCCAGCGGGACATTCAATCTTCTCGGATTTCCTGTGGAAGATCTCCGTCCTCGTCGTCATCGTCGACCACCGGGATGGCGTAACCGCCCGTGAACCAGCGTTGCAGATCGACGTCGGCGCAGCGTTTCGAGCAGAACGGCCGATAGGCCTCCTCCGTCGGCTTGCTGCAGATGGGGCAGGTCCTGCTCATCGCGCGACCACGTCCAGGCGGTCGACGGCGAACGCCTCGCTGGCCTCCACGACGAAGCGCGCGCCCAGTCGATCGGTCAGGGCCGCCCGCCACGGCTCGAAGGCCGCCAGGACCGCCGGGGCGCAGGTCGCCGCCAGCCGGCCGCCCGGCAGGGCCCTGCCCTCGCGCTCCAGCTCGCGGACCAGCCGCAAGGCCATCGTCTGGGAGGTCGGCGCGCCCTGCCCGTCACAAAGAATGTCGAGGACCGGCCGCCGGCGCCGCGGGACCGTCAGGGTCAAGGTGCCGAACCGGCTGATCTTGTCGATCGCCACGCCGGGATTGTCCGGCGCGAAGGCCGCCCGGGCCGCACCGTCGATGGCCTTGCCGTCGTGGCCGCGCCCGACCAGGTCGAAGATCACCAACCCGCCCAACCCCTTCAGGCGCAGCAGCCGCGCGGCGACGGCCAGCGCGGCCAGATTCGCCGATCGCGCCGCGCTCTTGGTGTCGCCGCCGGGGCGTCCGCCCAGGTCGACATCGACGGAGACCAGGGCCCGGGTCGGCTCGATGGCGATGTCGCCGCCGCCCGGCAGGGGATGGACGGTCATCAGAGCCTCGGCCTCGGCGGCGTCGGCGGCTTCGCGCGCGCCCAGCCCCTCGACGATCTTGCCGCCCTTGGCCAGGGCCAGAAGCTCGGTCTCGACGTCGGGCGCGCCCTCCAGCAGGCGGGGCGCGCCTTCGGCCGGCCCGATCAGCCGGACGGTGGCCAGCTTGTCCTGGCGGGCCTCGGTGCGGATCTCGACCTCGACGGCCGATCCGCGCACCGGCGGCGGTTCGTCGTGGCGAAGGGAGTAGAGGGCCTCGACCTTGCCCGGCAGGTCCAGAAAGGCGACGCCGATGTTCTTTTCGACGCTCCGCACGCGAGCGACGCTGCGCGCGCCCAGGGCCGTCGCGGCCGGGGCGTCGTGTCGGTCGATCAACAGCCGCTCGGGCCGGCCGTCGACGGTGATGACGGCCCTGGTCTCGCCGATCCCCTTGTCGAGGAAGAACTTGCGGCTCATGCGCCCTCTCCTCTCCGCCAGCCCAGCCCGTTCAACAGGCCCAGGGTCTCGTACAGGGGCAGCCCGACCACCGAGGTGAAGGAGCCCTGCATGCTGGTGGCGAAGGCCCCGGCCCGCTTGTGGATCTTGTAGGCTCCGGACGCGTCGGTCCATTCGCCGCCGGCGATGAAGGCGTCCAGCTCCCGGGCGGTGATCCGCTTGAAGGTCACCCGGGTTTCGACCACCCGCGAGGCGGGCCGGCCGCCCGGGGCGATCACGGCGACGCCGGTCAGCACCTTGTGGGCGCGGCCCGACAGCAGGGCGATCATGCGCCGCGCGTCGGCTTCGTCCTCGGGCTTGCCCAGAATGCGCCGCCCCACCGCGACGATGGTGTCGGCGGCCAGGACATAGGCCTGGGGGTGTCGCGCCGCGACCGCCTCCGCCTTGCCCACGGCCAAACGCGCCACGAGTCGCCTGGGCGTCTCGTCGCGTTGCGGGGTTTCGTCGATGTCGGCGGGATCTACGAGGTCGGGCTCGATGTCGACCTGGCGGAGCAGTTCGAGTCGTCTGGGGCTGGAACTCGCAAGGACCAGCGCCCCCTCGGGCAGGCTCACTTGAAGCGGTAGGTGATGCGGCCCTTCGTCAGGTCGTAGGGCGTCATCTCGACCAGCACCTTGTCGCCGGCCAGCACGCGGATGCGGTTCTTGCGCATCTTGCCCGCGGTGTGGGCGATGATCTCGTGATCGTTTTCCAGCTTCACACGGAACGTGGCGTTCGGCAGCAGTTCGCTGACGGTTCCGGGAAACTCAAGCAGTTCTTCTTTCGCCATACGGCCTCTCGTTGGGGTCTATACGCAAACGGCTCGCGCCGAAGGGATTCGGGTCGCGAGCCGCGGCTCCAAGGCAAGCATTATAACGCGCTCAGCCGCCAAAGGTCGATGCCTTGCCGAAACGCTCGCGAATCCTTCGCGCCAGCTCGTCCCGAACCTGCCTGTAGGCGTCCAGCCGCTGCTCGCGCGAACCGTCCGCCAGCGTGGGGTCCAGCGTCGGCCAGTACTCGATATCGACCGCCCTGCCCCGCGCGAGTTCGACCGCCCGGTGCTGGGCCTCGGGCGTCAGCGAGACGACCAGGTCGAACGATTCGTCCTCCAGGTCGTCGAAGATCTTGGGCTTGAAGCCGTGCAGGTCGCCGCCCAGCTCGTCGATGACCGCCGCCGCGAAGGGATCGACCTCGGTCTCGCCCGGCTCGCGCTTGAGGCCCACGCTGTCGACGAAGATCGTCCGGCCGTGGGCGAGCTTCAGCAGGGCCTCGGCCATCGGCGACCGGACCCGGTTGAAGTTGCAGGCGAACAGGACCGCCCCCGGAAGCGCGACCACCGGCCGTCAGCCCCGCCAGTGCAGCGCGCAGATCAGGGTGAAGAGCCGCCGGGCGGTGTCGAGGTCGGTCTTCACCTTGCCGTCCAGCCGCGCCTGCAACAGCGCCGAGCCCTCGTTGTGCAGGCCGCGCCGCCCCATGTCCAAGGCCTCGATCTGCGCCGGCGTCGCGTTGCGGATGGCCTGGTAGTAGCTCTCGCAGATCATGAAGTAGTCGCGGATCACCCCGCGGAACGGCGACAGCGACAGCAGGTGGGTCTGATCGAATCCGCCGCCGGCTGCGACGATGCGCAGCGCCAGACGATTCTCGATCAGGGCGATCCTGAGGTCATAGGGACCCGCCTCGGCGCCGACCGGCTCGAAGTAGTTTTCCTCGATCAGGTCGAAGATCGCGATCTGGCGCTCCTGCTCCTGGTCGCGCGAGACCGCCGCGAGGGATTCCTCGTCGATCTCGATGCTGTTCAGGCGGTGCGCGTCGCGGTCGTCGGTCATGAGCGTCCGACGTTTGTCCGTTCAGCGCCAGGAAGGCAACCGCATCGATGCCGAAAGCCGCCGACTGTGCTCTGCGAACCTCGTCGCCAGCTCATCGCCGCCAGGAGAACAGACGCCGCCGCCTGGGCGCAGCCTTCGCGACCGAGTCGGCATGGACCGAGAGGACGAAGTCGTGAAGGCCATCCTCGATACCGTTCGCCCGACAGGTTTCGAGACACCAGGCGGCTTTGTCGACGGCGGCCGGCGCGCGGCCGGCGCGGTACAGGGCGTGCGCGTGGTTGGCCTCGATCAGGACCTGATCGTACGGGTCCGTCACCAGCCCACGGCCGACCTTGTAGGCTTCGACAGCTTCGTCGTAGCGCCCGAAGTCCGACAGGGCGTTGCCTAGCATCATCTGGATGATCCAGGCCTGCGGCGCGCGCGCGGCGCCGCGTTGCAAGGCCGCCAGGGCCGCGCCCGGCCGCCCGGCCTTCCCCAACGCCAGCGCCCGGATTTCGTAGGCGCCCGTGTATCGCAGCCTCATGATCTGGCGGGCCACGAGCAGAGCCTCGCGAAGATGCGCCTGATCGAGCAGAAGGCGCGCTTCCGTCATTAGGGCGTCGACGCGCGCCTCCCTGTCTTCCTGGCCCACGGGCCTAGGACTTCAACCGGATCGCCGCGCTCAGCGCGTGCGCCGGCAGGCCCTCGGCCTCGGCCAGGGCGGCGGTGTGCGGCCCGAGCAGGCCGAACGCGGCCGCATCGCACTTCACGATCGAGGTGCGCTTGAGGAAGTCGTAGATCGACAGGCCCGATTGGAACCGCGCCGCGCGGCTGGTCGGCAGGACGTGGTTGGAGCCGGCCACATAGTCGCCGATGGCCTCCGGCGTGAACCGGCCCAGGAAGATCGCGCCCGCGTGGCGCACCCGGTCGGCCAGCGCCTCCGGCTGGGCGGTGCAGAACTCGACGTGCTCGGGCGCGATGGCGTCGACCAGGGCCGGGCTCTGGTCCAGCGGCGCGAGGATCACCGCCCCATGGTCGCGCCAGGAGGCGGCGGCGTCGACGCCGGTGCTGAGCTCGCCGAGCTTCTTCTCGACCGCGGCCTCGACGGCGGCGGCGAAGGCCTCGTCGTCGGTGATCAGGATCGACTGGGCCGACGGGTCGTGCTCGGCCTGGGACAGCAGGTCGGCGGCGATCCAGTCGGGGTCGTTGTCCCGGTCGGCGACGACCACGATCTCGGACGGTCCGGCCAGGGCGTCGATGCCGACGACGCCGTACAGGCGGCGCTTGGCGGCGGTGACATAGGCGTTGCCGGGACCGACGATCTTGTCGACCGAGGCGATCGGCCCGGCGCCATAGGCCAGGGCGGCGACGGCCTGGGCCCCGCCGATGCGCCAGATCTCGGTGACTCCGGCCTCCTTCGCCGCCGCCAGCACCGCCGGCTGCAGCTTCCCGGGCGGGGTGACCATGGCGATGCGGTCGACGCCGGCCACGGCGGCGGGCACGCAGTTCATCAGCACCGTCGAGGGATAGGCCGCCCGGCCGCCCGGCACATAGACGCCGACGGCCTCCAGCGGCGTCCAGCGCCAACCCAGCTCGACCCCGGCCTCGTCCGTCCAGCGCTGGTCGGCGGGACGCTGGCGGCCGTGGTACTCGCGGATGCGCCTGGCGGCGAAGGCGATGGCCTCGCGGACCCGCGGCGCGCACTCGGCGGCGCCGGCCTCGATCTCCTCGGCCGTCACTCGAATGGTCTGTTCCGTCAGGTCGGCCCGGTCGAACTTGCGGGTGTAGTCGAGAACCGCCTCGATCCCCCTCGCCTTCACCGCGTCCAGCACCTCGCCGGCGGCGGCGTCGACGTCGGCCGGCTGTCCCCGCCGCTCGTCGAGGAAGGCGCGGAAGGTCTGGGCGAAGTCGGGACTGGAGACGTTCAGGCGGCGCATGGCCGGGCGCTATAGCGCATCGGCGGCGGGACGCGAAGCGACGCAGGGACGCTGACCGCCTTGCGCAAGGCGATCGATCGGCGAATGCTCCACCTGGGGTTACATCAGGAGGGGCCGATGCCGCCGAATTCCGCCGCCCACGACGTTCTCAGCGCGCTCGCGCCGGACATCGACGATCTTGAGCTCGCGCCCAAGGCCAAGGCCGCCGCCCTGGCGCTGAAGCGGGCGCATCCGTCGGTCATCATCACCAGCGGTCGACGCTCGGCGCCCGACCAGGCCCGGGCCATGGCCGGCAACATCCCCCGGAACCGGCAGTGGATCGCCCAGACCTACGTCGCGCACGCCGAGAGCCGGGCATTGCAGGCGTGGGTGGACGCTCATCCGCAGGCCCGGACCCGCGAAACGATCGCCGCCGGCCTGTTGTCGGTCATGAACGGCTGGACGGATGCGCAGAAGGGTCGGCTGTCGAAACACTTCAGCGGCGAGGCCTTCGACATCCGCCCGGTGGCCGGCGCCGCGGGCGCCGAGATCAAGCGGACGATCCGCGCCCTGCCCGGCCTGACCAAGTTCCTGGAGCGCGAGGGCGGCCTGATCATCTGGCACGCCCAGTTCTGAGTTCACCTCTCACCCGAATGTCCCCGTCTTCGCGGGGATGGACCGGGCAGGCCTGACTTTACAGATAGTCCGCCGGCGTCAGCGTGATCGCGCCGCGGCCCGCCACCTTCACCGTGACGGCCGTCCCGACCGGGCCGCCCAGCCGCCAGAGGCCGGCCAGGGCGACGTCGGTCTGCCGCACGGCCCCGCCCAGGACCATCTCGTCGGCGGCGTAGAGCGGAAAGCTCTCGCCCTTCAGCTTCACGTCCCGCAGCTTCCTGAGCCCCACCGCCTTGGCGGTCGTCTCCATCACGCAGCTGACCTCGGCGCCGGTGTCGATGATGAAGGGAAACGGCCCCTTGCCGTTGAGCAGGGCGTCGATCAGCACGCGGCCGTTCTCCAGCCGGAACCTGGCGACCACCGGACCCGATCGGGCCGAAGCGGTTCCGCCCGCGAGCAGGGCCGACAGCCCGCCCGCCGTCACGTCGCGACGAGAAATGATGTCGTCCGTCATGCGCCCCCCGATGCCGTTTCCGGGAGACGGTACAGGAGCCGAGGCGTTCGCCTAGGGGCTTCGGGCGGTCAGGCCTCGTGCGCCGGCGCCCGAGGCGTCGGCCAGGGGTCGGACAGGTCGGCCAGGATCAGGTCCAGACACTCCACCTCGACCCGCAGGTCGCCGCCGCCCGCGAAGGTGAAGACCACCACGCCGCCCGGAGCCTGATCTTCAGCCTTGGCCGGCTCGAAGGCCAGGCTCAGCAGCTCGACGATCGCGCCCTTGGCGTCTCGGCGCAGCTTGCGGCTCTTCACGCCCAGGACGCCGCCGATCTGCAGGCCGGTCCGCACCCGCTGGCGCGTCTTCTCGCCCGCCTCCCAGCGGAAGCGGTTGAAGGCGACGGTCAGGCGACGGCCGCCCGCGTCGAAGGCGATGTCGCCGATCTTGGCCACGGCGTCCTGCAGCGCGGCGGAGACCACGGCGAGATCGTCGGCGTCCTCGGCGAGAAGACGGAGCGGCTTGGCGGCCTGCGGCATGCCTATTCCCCGATCTCCGGGACCGGCTCGCCCTTGATCCGGCGCACGTCGGCGCCGCAGGCGACCAGCTTCTCTTCCAGCCGCTCGAAGCCGCGGTCCAGATGATAGACGCGGCTGACGATCGTCTCGCCCCGCGCGGCCAGGCCGGCGATGACCAGGCTGACCGAGGCGCGCAGGTCGGTGGCCATCACCGGCGCGCCTTCCAGCTGTTCGACGCCGCGAACGCGCGCCTCGCCGCCGGACACGGCGATGTCGGCGCCCAGGCGCGCCAGCTCCGGCGCGTGCATGAAGCGGTTCTCGAAGATGTGCTCGCGGATGACGCTCTCGCCGTCGGCCAGGGTCATCAGGGCCATGAACTGGGCCTGCAGGTCGGTGGCGAAGCCCGGATAGACGCCGGTGTCGACGTCCACGGCCTTGAGGCGCGCGCCGTTGCGGCGGATCACGACGCCGTCGTTGGTGCGTTCGACCTCGGCGCCGGCCTCCTCGATCTTGACCAGCAGGGCCTCGATCAGATCGGCGCGGGTGTTGGTCAGGCGAACCTCGCCGCCGGCCATGGCCGCGGCCACGGCGTAGGTTCCGGCCTCGATCCGGTCGGTGATCACCGCATGGGTCGCGCCCGACAGTTTCTCGACGCCGGTGATGGTGATCGTGGTCGTGCCTTCACCCTCGATCTGCGCGCCCATCTTGGTCAGGCATTCGGCCAGGTCGACGATCTCGGGCTCGCAGGCGCAGTTTTTCAGGACGGTGACGCCCTTGGCCAGGACGGCGGCCAGCATGGCGTGCTCGGTCGCGCCGACCGACACGAACGGGAACTCGATCTCCGCGCCCTTCAGCCCCCGCGGCGCCGTCGCGTAGACGTAGCCCTCGTGCAGGTCGATCTTGGCGCCCAGCGCCTCGAGCGCCTGCAGGTGCAGATCGACCGGCCGCGCGCCGATGGTGCAGCCGCCCGGCAGCGAGACCTTGGCGTGGCCGGTGCGGGCGATCAGCGGGCCCAGGACGTTGAAGCTGGCGCGCATCTGACGGACCAGGTCGTAGGGCGCGAACGAGCTGACGATCTCCGGCGTATGCAGGATCGTCTCGGGACCGGTCTCGGTGTCGCGCTCCTCGATGATCGCGCCCAGCCGGGTCAGCAGGTGACCCAGGAATCGGGTGTCCGCCAGGCGCGGCATGTTGGTGAGGCGAAGCGGCTCGTCCGTGAGGAGCGAGGCGGCCATCAGCTTGATGGCGGAGTTCTTGGCGCCGCTGATCGGAATCGATCCGTTCAGCCGCGCGCCGCCGACGATGGCGATGCGGTCCATTCAGGCCCCTCGATGCGCGGACGGGTCCTCCGTCGGCGACGAACACACATGTGAAGGCGGCGTTCTAGCGGGCGCAAGCCCCCGCGCAAGAGTCACTTGTGCTTGATGGCCGCGTCATCGGGTCGCCGAATCCCGACCTTGCCTTCCCCAGGGGCCGATTCCTTCGGCGCGGCCTTCCGCCGGCGCAGATTGGCGCGCAGCGCCGCGGCGAGCTGCTGCTCGCGAAGTTCCTTGTCCGAAAGGGGTTTGGCGGGCTTTTTCGTCATGTCCGCAGTCGTGCGGCGACAGAGAGTTGTGGGTCAAGCGAATTAGGGCTTCCCCCCGCCCCGGAGTTTCGCTATCAGGCGCCCCTCCCGCCGCCGTAGCTCAGTGGTAGAGCGCATCCTTGGTAAGGCTGAGGTCGGCAGTTCAATCCTGCCCGGCGGCACCACGGCTCCCCAGGCCCTAGAGGCCTTGGGGAGCCGCCAGTCTCCTCCCCCCGCATCCGAGAGCGCCCGAGGCCCCGAGCGGCTTCTAAGCGGCCGTTTCGCGCGCCCAGAGCCGGCGCAGCAGCGCCTCGACGCGCAGCGCGCCCTCCGCCTCGGCGGGCGGCCGGGTCAGCGTCCAGTCGTCGAAGGCCCGCAGGACCGCCAGGGTCGTCTGTTCCATGAGGTCGCGCCCCGGCGAGACGTCGACGAGTCCCAGATCGAGGGCGTTGGCGAAGAAGGCCTGCAGCCAGGCCGGAGGCCCCTCGCCGACCCCGGTCGTCGCCAGCAGCACGCGGTCGTCTGGATTGTCGCGCAGGAAGCGGCCGAGCCGATCGTTGGCGGCGTGGAACGCGCTCCACAGCGCCGCCTCGTCGGCGGCCGCCGTCCAGTCCCCGAGGCAGGCGGCTGCGCGACTGAGCGAATCGGCGGCGACGGCCGCGAACAGGTCGTCCTTGCCGTCGAAATAGTTGTAGGCCGAGGTCTTGGACAGGCCGGCGTCGGCGATGATCCGGTTCAGCGAGGCGCCGTCCCGGCCGTCGCGGGCGAAATGGAAGCGGGCGACGGCGAGGAACGCCGTCTGCGCCGCCTTGGGCAGCCGTTCGAAGCGAGGGAGCGGCATGGTCCGTCAGGTCTCCTGGGGCCGGCTGTCCCCGACCGCCACGCTCAGCCTCCCGATCAGGCGGCGGGTGAGCCCCCAATGCACCGCCCAGGCCAGAAGCGCCAGGACCCCGCCGATCACCCCGACCGGACCGGGCAGCAGGGACAGGATCTGCAACCCGCACCAGGCGAGGCCGAGATCGCGCCAGATCCGCTGCGTCCGTCCCGGCGTGCGGCCGTCCCGCGCCAACGAGGCCGCGATTCCGCCGACGATGAAGAAGTCCTCCACGAAGTTGTAGGGGATCACGAACATCAGCCAGACCGAGCGCGGCGTCGCCGTCCGTCGGGCCGCCGGGATCGCCTCGAGCGTCCGCTGCAGGTCGCGGCAGTAGAGCGCCACCAGGCCCAGGAAGACCAGCACGGCGATCCCGCCGCCGACCGGCCCGAAGGCCGCGACCTCGGCCAGGATCCCGCCGCCCCACTGCGGCGCCCAGAGCGGCTGGGTGAGCAGCACGGCGACCGGAACGGTCAGGAGAAGTTTGAGAAGGATCACGGCGCGCCCGTGTGTACTATTGGTGTGAACCACTAGTACACATCCGATCCCAGGCCGCAACCGGGACGCCGTCAGGCTTCGCGCTCACCACCCTCGTCGACCGAGAGCCGTAACTGATAACCCGGAAGGCGGGTGATTGGCGCGGCGCAAGTGATGAACACGACACTACCTAGCCTTGCACTGGCACCGCTGCGATCCGAAGAGCGGAGGCCAACTGGTTCCGCCCGGGAGCGTTCCCAAAGAGCTGCGGCTCAGATTCCCCAAAGAAAGCATCATTCTAGTCGTAGCGTCATCGTTCAGATCTCGAGCGATCTTGGGGTCGAGAAATGGCGAGTCTTCGTTAAATCGGTAAGCACGCGGCGCTTTCCCTCCGATCACCCCCCCAAGGCCGCCAGTAACCGCACTCCATCCAAGACCTCCGAGCGTCATCGGCTCCTTGTTCGCCATTTGAGTGAAGCCGTACTGAACTGAGTTTGCGGCCGCTCCTAGACCGATCGCCCCCGTGAGCGAAGTCCCCACAATGGGCGCCAGTCCACCAGCCACGGCTCCGACTCCGCCAGCAATCAAGACATCTGTAAGCTTGATGCAGCTGATATCTCCGCCATTCATGTAGAGCTGGCCTAGAACGTTCCCCAAAGCTCCCGCCCCGCCCCCGATGAGTGCACCGGCGACGATCGGCGCGATCTCCCCCCTCGGATCGACCAGCTCCGTCGGCCGGCCGTCCACGTAGGCGTACAGGTTCTGCCCGCCGGCCAGGCCGATCGGGTCGGCCTGGATGTAGCGGCCCAGCGACGGGTCGTAGTCGCGCATCCAGTTCTGGCTGAAGCCGCCGCTCTCGAGCTGGGCCCACTGGCCGGGGAAGCGCAGGTCGAGGGTCGCCGTGGCGGTCCCCAGCACCTGGGCGCGGCCGAAGGGCTCGACATAGACGTCCCAGACCTTGGCCTTGGCCGCATTGGTCATCACCAGCGGCTCGTCGAGCTGGCCGGTGTGAACGTAGTAGACGACGTCCGTTCCCGAGGTGCTGTCGATCACCGCCACCGGCGTATCGTCCAGCCAGACATACTGTTTGAGCACCGCGCCGGTGTCGCCGTTGTGCTCGGCCAGCAGGCGGCCGTCCTGGTCGTGGATGTAGTGGATCTCCAGGTAGCCCGGCGTGTGCAGCTGGCGCCACACCCGCTGCCCGCGGAAGTCGTAGCCGTAGTAGGCCTGCTCCAGCCCGTCCTTCTGGACCATGACCAGGCGTTTCCGGGAGTCGTAGGAATAGGCGTAGGTCGAGCCGCCGACGAACTCCTGCCCCCACAGGTCGCCGCCGTTGCGGTAGCCGAGGTTGCGGATCGGGGTCCCGGCGGTGTTCTGGACCTGGGTGACGCGATTGTTGGTCCCCGAGCCGACCGAGAACTCGTAGCTGGTCGCGCAGCCGACCACGCTGCGCAGCTCGGTGCGGTTGCCGGACCCGTCATAGGCGTAGCTCTGCTCGCCCCAGGGGCCGACGCCGTACTGCAGGCGGCCGGCGTCGGTATAGCCGTACCAGCTGTCGCGCCCGGTCCCGCCCGTATCGGCCACCGTGGTCAGCTGGCCGTTAGGATTGCGCCCGAAGTCGAGCTTCAGAGCGGTCACGCCGCCGCCCGCCACCTCGACCCCGGCCAGCCAGTAGTTCTGGTCGTGGCTGCGGGTCAGGATCAGGCCGTTGCCGTAGGTCAGGCCCTTCAGCGGTCCGAACGGCTGGTAGGCCGCGCCGCTGGCCAGGGTCTGGACCGCGGCGCCGGCGCCGGCCTTGGTCGTCACCCCCGTAACCAAGCCGTCCGCGGCGCGCGTGTAGCCGATGATCCGCCCCGACGGCAGCGTCACCTGGGTGACGTTCCCCGCGGCGTCGTAACCGTAGGTCACATTGTAGGCGACGTCGCGGATGACCTTCGCGTCCTTGGTCATCCGACCCTGGCCGTCATAGGTCAGAACGCTGGAGCCCGAAGCCTCGGTGACGCCGGTCAGACGGCCCTTGCCCTTGTTGCCGCCGGCCACGGCGTCATAGGTGAAGGTCATGGTCTCCCAGGCCGAGCCTACGAAGGTCATGCCCGTCGGCCGGCCGGCCGCGTCGTAGGCGAGGTTGGTCTCCTCCCCGTCGCCATCGATCAGCTTGGTCAGGTTGTCGGCCAGGTCGTAGTGATAGACGCGCACGCCGCGATCGGGGCTGGTCTCCTCGATCACCCGGCCGAAGCCGTCGACCTTGCGGGCCGTCTGATGCCCCTGCCCGTCCTGGAAACCGGTCAGCTCGTCCCGGCCGTCGTAGGCGTAGCCGACGACCTTGGCCTGGGGATCGGTCTCGCTGACCACCCGGTTCAGGGCGTCGAACCCGGTCGTGACGACCTTGCCGCGCGCGTCGGTGATCGTGGTCAGGTTGCTGAGCTTGTCATAGGCGAAGGCCGTGGTCTGGGCCCCCGCGCCGACCGACCGGATCACCCGGGTCAGCTCGTCGTAGGCGTAGGTCTGCTGGCGGGTGACCACGCTGGCCGCGGACCGCACGGTGACCGAGGTCGGCTGGCCGGCGTTGTTGTTGACCACGGCCTGGGTCTCGCCGCGATCGTTGGTGACCGAGGTCAGGCGGCTGGCGTCGTCGTAGCCGTACTCCAGCCAGCCGCCGGTCGGCAGCGTCATCTTGGTCAGATCGCCGACCGCGTTGTAGGCCAGCGTGTAGGCGGACGGACTGCCTCCCGTGTCGAGGGTGACGGTCAGGGGCCGCCCCTGGGCGTCGTAGGTGAAGGTCGTCACGGCGCCGTTGGCGTCCTGGACCGTCAGGGGCGCGCCCTTCCAGTCGACCGAGGTGATCGTCGTGGTCAGCCCGGACGGGTCCGTGGTCGAGGCCAGATACCCCGCCGCGTCGTAGGTGAAGGTCGTCGCATCCGCCGTTCCCGCCAGGGGGCCGTCGACCGACAGCAGCCGCCCGGCCGGGCTCCAGCCGTAGCTCCAGGTCCGCTGCCGCCCGTTGGTGGCGTAGGGCGCGGTGTGAGTGGTGGTGTCGGTCTCGGTGCGCGAGGTCAGCCGCCCGGCGGCGTCATAGACATAGTCGGTGGTCAGGCCCGGGACCACGACCTGCGTCGGCTGGTCGAAGACAGCGTGCCAGGCGACCGTCGTCGTGCGCGCCTGAGGCGTGCCGGACGCCTCGACGATCTGGGTCGCCTGGCCCTTGGCGTTGCGGGCGTAGGTGGTGACCCGGCCCTCCTCGTCGGTCGAGGAGGTCGTCATGCGGTTGGGGCCGTAGCTGTAGCTGGCGGCGCTCGACGGGCAGTTGGCGCTGGCCTGGCCGTCCACGCCAGTGAGCCGCGGCGCCTCCGCCCAGCCCTGCGCGTAGTTGTAGACCGTCTGCTTGCCCAGGGCGTTGGTGACGGTGCGAGTGAAGGTGGCCCCGTTGGGGGTGTAGGCGACCTCGGCGCCGAACGCGCCGCCCGGGCCGAAGCTCTTGGTCGCCCGCCCGGCCCCGTCGTACTCGACCGACCAGCGTCGGACGTTCAGGTGGTCGAACTCTCCGGTCGGCGCCGCCGGGAAGGTCGCGTTCTCATGGGCGTAGGACGTCGAATCCTCGACCAGGCCGAGAGCGCTCTTCAGCTCGATCTTCTTCAGGCGGTCGGGGGAGACCGTGGAGGTCGCGCCGGCGGTCGTCTCCTCATAGGTGTAGACCAGCTTGCGCCCGCCCGGCAGCAGGATCTCGGAAATGGCCTTGGGGAATACGCCGCCGGACAGGGTCCCGGTGATCCAGGTGAAGGTCAGCTGCTTGCCGAAGCTGTCGGTGACGGTCTGGAGCACGCCGTTGGTCGTGTACGCCAGGGTCCAGGCATAGCCCTCCAGCGACACCCGTGAGATGGGCCGGCCGATGTCGTACTTTCCGCTCCCCGGATTCAGGAAGGTCTGGAAGGTCCAGAGGGTCCCGTCCGGATCTCTCATCTTCCAGGTCGTCGATGTGTTCGGCAGGGTCGTGTAGTCGGCCGGCCAGGTCCCCACGAACTCCATCTGGTAGTCCGTCTGAGGCATCAGTTCGGCGTGCGGTCTGACCGAGCCGTCGGGTTGCTTCTGGAACGCGAGCAGCCGGCCGCTGGGCGTGGCGACCACGACCACCATGCCGCTCATCCAGGACATCGTAAGCTGCAGCTCGTGCTGGAAGTCGAACCGCCAGTTCGCCAGCCCGACCGGAGAGCTCTTGAGCTGCCCGCCGGGAGCGCCGAACGGGCGGGTGTTGATCAGGCGGCGCAAGGTCAGATCGCCGTTGGCGGTCGCGAAGTCCAATCGCTCGAACCGCTTGGCGCCTCGCAGAATTTCAATGGGGTGGTCGGTCGAAGCGCCGGGCGAGCCGCCATTATTGATCGAGCAACGATCAACCGGCGGTTCGTTCGCGCTCTCGCAGGTGTTGGAAGCCTGGTTGAGCCAGTGCCCCGCCCCGCACACGAGATGCGTGCTGCTGGGGTACGGCGTACCGGGCAGGAGACTCCAGCTGCACTGCTTTATGCTGTTGTAGGTCTCAGTGTTGTAGACGCCATAATAGTCGGCGTTCGGAGCATAGACCTGATGCTGGCGACGGCACGCTTGGTCGGGGGTGGCGTAGTACTCAAAGGCGCCCGGCACCCCGAAGACCGTCGCCCAGCCGACCGTCCCCGAAGGCATGGGCGGGGGC